>JAESFR010000058.1_pt1 | contig 251529 bp, 214 predicted proteins | sample 9266191 | NCBI WGS metagenome assembly JAESFR01 (sample SAMN14503063, study PRJNA617104) | algae metagenome | isolation source: Pleurocapsa minor HA4230-MV1 and co-occurring heterotrophs from cement on... | place: USA: Nuuanu Pali Lookout, Hawaii | collected 2009-07-20 | reverse complement strand
ACGGTTGGCAATTCGACATCGGGTCGGGCCGTTCCGGCCAGCGCCAACCAGCGGGGCGGCATCGCCATCGCGGGGTCCAGGTCATGCCCCGAGACGATCGACAGCATATGGGTCCAGGCCCGCGGGACCACCCGCACTGGGGCGTAACCGCCACCGCCCAGGGCGAGCCAGCGGCCGTCGGTCATCGTTTCGGCGATGTCCCGCAGTGCCAGGTAGGACGTCCGCTGTCCGTCAATGGTCAGATTCAGGTTGGCCAACGGGTCCTCCCGGTGGGTATCGGTGCCGTGCTGGGTGACCAGCACCTCGGGGGCGAACGCCCGGACGAGCGCGGGCACCACCGCGTGAAACGCCCTGAGCCACGGCCCATCCGAAGTTCCGGCTGGCAGTGCGATGTTCACCGCGGTCCCCTCCGCGGAATCGCGACCGACCTCGGCAGGAAATCCGGTCCCGGGGAACAGCGACAGCGGACTTTCGTGGATGGATACCGTCAACACCCGCGGATCTTCGTAAAACGCCGCCTGCACACCGTCTCCGTGATGGGCGTCGACGTCGACGTAGGCGACCCGACGGACACCGGAATCGAGCAGCGCCCGGATTGCCAGCGCCACGTCGTTGTAGACACAGAATCCCGAGGCGTAGTCCGGCATCGCATGGTGCAGGCCACCGCAGAAGTTCACCGCGCGTTGTACTTGTCCCAGTGCGATCGCTTTCGCTGCTGCGATCGACCCGCCGGCGATCAGCGCCGCGTTCTCGTGCATTCCGAAGAACACCGGGTTGTCCTGGGTACCGAGCCCGTGCCGCAGCGCACCCAGCGCGCCGTGCTCGGAGGCGTCCCGGACCGCCGAAATGTAGGCGGGGGTGTGGATCGTGCCGAGTAACGCGTCGTCCGCGGGGTCGGGGGAGAACACCTCGTAGTGATCGAGTACCCCCAGTTCGCCGGCCAGCGCCCACGTCAGTTCCCAGCGCAACGGGTGCAGGGGATGGTGGCCACCGAGGTCATAACCCAAGATGCGAGGGTCCCAGATCACCAACGGCGCCGTCATCGACCCAGGCTAGACGGCTCCTGCTGGTATCGACTCGGCGCCGTGCCCGGCTGGGACGTGCGGGACTGACGGTGATCGAGGTGGATTTGAGCCCATGTTTTGGGCGCCACCGGGACACATCCGACGCCGTCTTTCACCGGCGTCGCGACATTACGCCGGGTCGGCCGGCGCGACCTTGAGGTGGGTCCGGTGCCCTTTGACGCCTCCCCGACGATGCCGCCCTGTTCACGGTGCGCCGGAACCTACCCGGGACTTTGGGTGGGCCGTGTGCTGGTGGGCAGGCGTCGGTCATCCGGTGCGCCTGGCAGATGCGAGCGTCGACCCATAGTTGCCGTTCCGTAATTTCTTCGAATGGTGCTGTCGACTCGAATCCATCCGGCCGGTCGCCCATCGTTCAGAAGCCTGTCTCTCGGTATCCGTGCCACACGGTCGGGGTCATTGAGTTCTTGTTGTGCCCCAGCGTTCTCGCCTGCAGCACGTCCTTCCAATAGGACTCGCGCTCTAGGACGTGGTGGTCGTCGGTACGCATCGACCAGTACTCGAGCAGGGCGAACCGCATGTTCGTCCGGTAGTACTCCTCGCCCTTTTGCTCGAGCAATTTCTTGAGGCCGTCATTATCGCCGTGCAGTGTGGACGCGTAGTAGGACCAGCGCTGCCAGATCCCGGTGTCGCCGTACGCGGATCCCACATAGCGCTGGCCGGTTCCGGTGTCGTGGATGACATAGACGCCCTTCATGCTCTCCAACGCGATCCGCCAGTCGGCCCGAGCGTGACCCACGACAGCCTGCAGATCGGCGAGGCTGTGGTTGATCCGATCGTGTCCCGGGAAAGGGTCTCCGGCGAACAGCTCTTCCTGGATGAACGCAACCGTCATTGTGGGCAGCACAGACTCCATGGTCCGGCGGATGGGGCGACCGGTTGTGCGGTGGCGGATCCACAGGCGGCGGATGAATGGACCCAGAACATCCTCACGGAGTTGGACCGTGTACGACAGACCTGGCTCAGGCATGCGGGCTTTGACCTCCCAGATTCCCCCGAAGAGCCAGAGCGTCGCGTCATGCTTGTCCTGCCGGGGACACCGTTGGCCCGCACCTCGTCAGCATCGGGTGCAGTGTTTGTCCTGGACGTTCTCAGGTGGTTGGGACGGCAGATGCGGTGGAGGGCATCGGCAGTCTCGAGCCGACGCTCCCAGGGAGCGTCCGCGAACTGCTCGACAAGACGTGGCCCGCAGTCATCGCGCGCAGAGCCAGCCTGGTGCCTGAACCGGTCGTCACTGAGGTCATCGACGAGCCGGAGAAGGGGCAACTGCTCTGTCGACCTACTTGCTTGCGTATCGGGCGGTTGTGCACGTTGGCAGGCTCCATACGACTGGGTGTTTGCTCTATGCCTGTCCGGTTTTGGGGAGTAGCTTCCGGGTCGGCAGCGTTGCCCGCCGGTGTCGGCCCTTGGAGGTCAGCCATGCGCAGACTTGTTGCGGTATCGGTCCTCACGGTCTGCGGCTTGGTGGTGACTACGCCGCCGGCGTCGGCGGCCCCGCTGGCTGTGGGACCGTTGCATGTGGCCAGTGGGCCTAGTCCGTTCGTACCCGGATGCGGCGGCCCGGGGGAGGCGTCGCCGGGGAGCGTGAATTACCTGAATGCGGAGGTGGAATCGCATCTGGCGGATGACCCGACGGATGCCAGCACGTTGGCCGGTGCGTGGCAGCAGGACCGGTGGAATGACGGCGGTTCGCACGGCAACGTGCACGCCTACTCGCACGACGGCGGCGCCACCTGGACGGTCAATTCGCCGAGGTTCTCCCGGTGCGCGGGCGGCGCCGCGGCCAGCGCGGTGCAGGCGACCACCCTGGCGGCCCGGCCCAGTGACTACCAGCGGGCCACCGACCCGTGGGTGTCCTACGGCCCCACCGGTCGGCTGCACGCGATCGCGATCGGCTTCGACAACTCCACGCCGCGCAACGCGATCCTCGCCGCGTACTCCGACAACGACGGTGCTACCTGGAGCGCTCCCCGCGAGCTGCGGTTCGACAACCCACGAGCCTTGGGCAACAACTTCAACGACAAGGAAACCCTGACCGCCGATCCGACGAACCCGAACCTGGTGTACGCCACGTGGCAACGGATCGTCTCCCCCAGCGAGAAATCATCGGCCAAGGCGTACGAGAACTCGGTGAGCTTCTACTCCGACACCTGGTTCGCCCGGTCCACCGACGGCGGGGAGACCTGGGAACCCGCCCGGTCCATCTACAGTCCCGGGCGCTTGCAGCAGACGATCGGGAACCAGGTGGAGGTGCTCCCGGACGGCACTTTGATCAACGGGTTCAACCGGATCCAGGCGGTCAGCAACCGGAACAAGCAACGCGGCTACAACGTCGAGGTCATCCGCTCCACCGACAAGGGACTGACCTGGTCCGCCCCTGTCCACGTGAACCGGTTGCTGGTCGCCGACGTCACCGACCCCGACCCGACAGCACCATGCCCCGACCCGGCCGGTGATGGCGCTTGCCCCGTGCGGACCGGGGACATCATCCCGGACTTCGCCGTCGACCGGAGCAGCGACCCGGCCACCCGCGGCAACCTGTACGCGGTGTGGATGGACGCCCGCTCCGACGGCGGTGTCTCCAACGACATCCTGCTGGCCAGGTCCACCGACGGTGGCTTTCATTGGGGTGCACCGGTGGTGGTTGATCACACCCCGGCGGGGGTGGACGCGTTCACCGCCACCGTCGACGTTGACGGCACTGGGCGGGTCGCGGTCAGCTACTACGACTTCCGCAACGACGTCGCCGGTGATGCCGTGTTGTCCACCGACTTCTGGATCACCCATTCGCAGGACGGTGGCGTGTCATTCTCGGACGAGGACCGGCTCACACCAGCCTCTTTCGACATGCGGACCGCCCCCTACGCCCGCGGCTACTTCGTGGGCGACTACACCGGCCTGTCGCATCACGGGGTGCGGTTCGACTCGCTGTGGGTCGGCGCCAATTCCGGCGACCTCGCCAATCGCACCGATGCTTTCCACCGCACCGCGCAGTAACACCGCAACAGCGGACCTGGTGCCGGCCGAATTCGAGGTCGACTTCGACGCTAGGCGATGACTGACCCGTATGTCCGCCGGTCGGCGGCAAGATTCTCTCCCGCAGTGCGCGGGGTAGGGCACAGGAGGACGAGATGACAATTCAGCGCGGCGCCCGTCGGTTAGCGCTGGTTGTGGTGGCGGTGTTGGTCGTCCTGATGCTCCCGGTGTTGTCGCGGTCAGCTGCTGCGGTTGCGCCGACAGCGGGGCGGGTGTCGTGGGCGACGTGTTACCGGGACGTCACCGCCCAGACTGGGGTCGGGTATCAGTGCGCCACGGTGGGGGTTCCGTTAGACCATGCCAGGCCCAACGGAGCTGCAGTGGAGCTGGCGTTGGTGCGGGTACCGGCGACCGGACCGGGTCCGCGGGTCGGATCGTTGTTCTTGAACCCGGGTGGCCCGGGCGGATCCGGGGTGGACTTCGCATTGTTCTTCGCGCCAGCGGTGTCCTTCTTCCTGGGGGAGCAGGTACGGCAGCAATTTGATCTTGTCGGGTTCGACCCAAGGGGGGTGGGACGCAGCACCGCGATCAAGTGTTTCGGCAACGAAGCCCAAGCGGTCAAGGTCTTCCCGCCTGTTGCGTTCCCGTTGACTGCGGGCGAGGTACCGCTGTTCCAGGCGGCGGACGGCTTACTCGCCGATCAATGCGAACAGCGGGGCAACAAGATCGCCGCCCACATGTCGACCGCCAGTGTGGCCCGTGACCTCGATCTGCTCCGAGCGGCAGTCGGTGATCAACAGCTGTCCTACCTGGGCCTGTCCTACGGCACGTTCCTGGGCGTCACTTACGCAAACCTGTTCCCGAACCGGGTGCGGGCCGTGGTGGTGGATGGCGTGTTGGACCCGCTTGCCTGGTCCAACACCGACGCGCGGATCCCGTTCTCCACCCGGCTACGGTCCGATCAGGGGGCCCAGGTCACCCTGAACCGGTTCTTCCAGCTGTGCGATGCCGACCCAGCAGCGTGCACGTTCGCCCCGAACTCGGCCGCCCGGTACGCCGCACTGGCCGACCGGCTGCGCACCGGGGCAGTGCAAATGCAGGACCCGGTCAGCGGTGAGGTATTCCAGCTGGTGTACCAGGACCTGATCGCCATTACTCTGGGTTCGTTGTATGACTCGTTCTCCTTCCCGTCGCTGGCGCAGTTCCTCACCGATCTCGAGGCAGCCGCCAGCCCGATGGCGCTGGGTGCCGACCTGGCCGGGCTGGGGCGGGTGACCGGGCTGGTCAACAAGCGAGGATTCCCGCACTATCAGAACTTCGCTGAGGCGTTCCCCGCCGTGGCCTGCGAAGACTCCAGGAGCCCCACCGGGTACGACACGTGGCTGAGCCAGGGTGCACTTGCCGATCAGCAGTACGGGTATTTCGGTCGGATCTGGACTTGGGCGTCCAGCCCCTGCGCGCAGTGGCCGTTGACCGACCCGGGTGTGTATCGCGGCCCTTACACCGCGAACACGGCCAACCCGGTCATGGTCATCGGCAACCTCTACGACCCGGCCACCCGCTACCAGGGCGCCCAAACCGTGCGGTCCCTGCTGCCGAACTCCGCGCTGCTCACGGTGGACGTCGCCGGGCACACCTCCCTCGGCCTCAGTGTCTGCGCGGGGAAGATCACCGGGCAGTACCTTCTCGATCCATCCACCGCTACCGCGGTGGATGGGGAAGTCTGCCCGCAGGAGTTCGACCCGTTCCACCCCGCGTCGCCGGTCGACGCCGCCTCGGCGGGGGGCAACAAATTCCGCGCCACCCTGCTACCCGACATCGCCTACCGCCCCACCCGATAACCCGTAGGGCCCACGCGGAAGTGGTGGCGTCAACTTCACCAGCCGTTGCCGATCTCCCGTCTGCTGCCTCAAGGTTCGTCTCGACCGAGCCGCAACCAGGCGGCCCGCTGGTGAAAGGCTGATCAATGGCAGTTTCCGTCAACCTCAGAGCAAGGCACTCGACAACGCCTACACACGCAACTATTGACGAGATCTTGGCCGCGCCGTCGTCGGCGTTGGCCGCCGTGACCGGGGCCGACGATCAGGCGCTGCGAAAGACCCCGGGATCAAAGACCGTGCGAGCCTCGCCTCCAACAAGTACTTCGCGGTCGCCGGTGTGCTGGTGACGTGAGCCAGGACGACCGGCTGATCGGGGGGTCCCGGGAACGGGGTTGATCGCGGGCTCCACCCGGTCCGCCGTCCGCGGCCGGATGTCAGGAACGGGGTGTGCTGACCTCGAAGGCGAAGACCCCGCACCGCTCCGCCGACCTGGACCGGCTGCTCGCCGCCGCCGTCCTGCTGGTCGGTGGTGGGGGCCTGCTGCTCTCGGTGGGTGGGCAGGCTGCGAGCCTGCTCACCGGGCACGGGTTCGCTGCCGGCCCGGTGATCGCCGGCGCCCGGGCGCTGCTCGCGCACCGCGACAACCCCGCCGCGGCCTGGGACTCGCCGATGCCGGACCCGCCGGCCTACTGGTGGATCGTCGCACCGTCACCGCTCTGCTCCTCACGCTCACTCTGCTCCTCACGCTCAGCGCCTTCGGGTTCGCCTAGGTGACCCCTCGCGACATCAGGGCTGCGGTCGGTCCGAAACGGTTGCGGCGCAGCGCCCCCGAACTCCGCCCCACCCTGACCGGCCGGGGCGACCCGCGGGAGTTGGGGTGGTGCTGGGGCGCCGCCCGCGGCGTCGGGGTAAGGACCAGCGTCCGGGACTCCGTCGTCCTGCTCGGGCCGTCCGGTGCGGGCAAGGGTGTGTACGTGGTGAACAACCGGATCCTCGACGCGCCCGGCGCGGTGGTCGCCACCTCCACCCGCCCCGACGTCCTGTCCGTCACCATCACCCACCGCCGCCTCGCGGGGCCGGTCGCGGTCATCGCGACCGACGGCTCGATGGACGGCCTGCCGGAGATCGTGCGCTGGTCCCCGATCCAGGGCTGCCGCGGCGGCCGGATCGCGGCCGACCGCGCCCACGTCCTCGCTGCGGGATCCTCGTCCGGGGTGGAGGACGCCTCGTTCTGGCAGGGCTGGACCGAGAAGGTCATCAAGACCCTGCTGCATGCCGCGGCCTGGTCGGACACGAGCATCGACGACCTGTGGCGGTGGTCCCAGTCCGCGGTTGCCGCCCGCTCCGCCCTCGCGGTCCTGCACAGCCTGGACCGCCGCGACACCGGAGCCGGTCAGCGGGTCGAGCCGGGTTGGGTGGACACCCTGGCTCAGGTCGTCGAGGGCTGACGACAAGTTCCGCGGCAACGTCTGGGCCGGCGTCGGTAAGGCCCTCGCGGGGTTGGACCTGTACTCGGTGCGGCGCCGGTCCGACCCCCGACCGGGCGAGAACTTCGACCCCACCGGGTTTCTCGCCGATCGAGGCACCCTGTATCTGCTGGCCGAGGCGGACGCCCCCGCGTCCCGGCTGCTAGCAGTGCCTGGTCGCCGACATCACGCGCACCGCCAAGGACCTGGCCGACCACTCACCCAAGTCCCGGTTGGATCGTCCGCTCACGCTGGTGCTGGACGAGATCGCGAACTGGGCACCGCTGCCGGCGTTGCCGACCTATGTGTCGGCGTACGGCGGGTCCGGGGTGGTGACGATCGCGGTGATCCAATCCAGGGCGCAGATGGCCCGCTTGTGGTAGCGACGCGGCGAAGGCGATCTCGGACTCGGCGACCATCACCGGCATTGTCGGCGGCGTCACCGACGCGGAGAACCTGCGGGACTGCGCCGCCATCGCCGGCGACCGCGACGAGACGTCCTGGCAGGCCTCCACCGGCAAAGACGGAGGCCTGCTGGGCATCGGATCCCGCCGCTCCTACAGCGAGCAGACACGGACGCGGGCGGTGCTGACCACCGGGGAGATCCGCAGAGCGATGGAAGTCTGCCGTTCTCGGCAATGAACATGGCGACGGGTACGGCCGGGATGCCGAACATGGCGGCATAGGCCCAGGTCGCCAACGCCGCTGTCCGTGATCGGTTCATCGAGACGCCCTTTCCGATCGCTGGTCATTACCTGAGACGCGTTGTCGGCTTCGGTAACCCGGTCGGACGACGCCCGGGTTGCCGAATCTCGTCCGGGAGGGCAGCGGCGAGGAGAGCTACGAATGGGGCGATCCGGCCACTGCTTGGTCATGGCCGCGGGTAGTGAAAACAACCCATGCAGGTTCTTGATCGTCTTCGGAGCAAGGCCCTGGCGGGCCAGGCCCTGAATTTACTGCGTCATGTGACGGCTCTCGACGGCATCGATGGGCAGAGTGCCCAGACTGCCTGACATGTGATCGCGGACCTGGTGGCGGTAGCGCGTCAGTTGTCCAAGGGAACCCGGGTCAAAAGATCGATGTGTTCGTTCAATACTTCGGGAACCAAGGAACACCTCGACGGCTGGCAGACATGGTTACCAGCGCTCTCCGGATGTTGCCCTTGTGAGTGCCGAGAACAGTCGTGTACTGACGCGACTCAGTCTCCGGAGTCGAACGGGACCGACACCTGCCGTCGGGTCCGGGGATCCACCGAACGAACCTTGTAGTTGATGGATCCGTCCGATCGAACACGCTTCCGCAGGCTCACCACGGGCCCAATGCACGGTCCCGCGTCCTTAACTGACCGGTTCCCGTCGTGAACTCTGACGTTTCCGCAGGTCACACGAGTGTCCGAGGGGGGACTTGAACCCCCACGCCCCTAAGGGCACTAGCACCTCAAGCTAGCGCGTCTGCCATTCCGCCACCCGGACAGGTGTTCGCGGCCCGTGGACCGCGGTGGCCAAGCTTACTCGATGGCCGCAGCCGACCCAACCACCGTGGGCCGGGGCCCGGGCCGCACAACGCACAGGGGGCGGGGCCATCACGAGGCCTCGGCGCTGATGGTAGGAAAGCCCGATGACCGCTCCGGAATCCCAGCGTGCCGTTGGCGACCGCAACCCGACGACCGAGCGCAGCGGAGGCAGCACCCCGTCCGCCGCTGAGCAGGAGGTCGTGCAGCTGTGCAGCGAGCTGATCCAGATCGAGTCGGTGAACACGGGCGACCCGGACACGATCGGCGACGGCGAGGCGCGTGCGGCCCGCTACCTGCAACAGAAGCTGGAGGAGGTCGGCTACGAGACCACCTACGTGGAAGCCGTTCCCGGGCGCGGCAACGTCATCGCACGGTTACAAGGCGCCGACCCCAGCAGGGGAGCGCTGCTCATCCACGGGCACGTGGACGTGGTCCCGGCAGACGCCACGGAGTGGACGGTCGACCCGTTCTCCGGCGCCGTCCGTGACGGCTACGTATGGGGACGGGGCGCCGTCGACATGAAGGACATGGTCGCGATGACGGTCGCCGTCGCCCGCGACTTCAAGCGCACCGGGTACGTGCCGCCGAGGGACCTCATCTTTGCCTTCATGTCCGACGAGGAGGCCGGAAGCGCCCTGGGCTCCCAATGGCTGGTCGACCACCACCCCGAGCTTTTCGAGGGCGCCACCGAGGCGGTGTCGGAGGTCGGCGGATTCTCCATCCCGACATCCGCGGACAGCCGCGCCTATCTGATTGCCGCGGCCGAGAAGGGCGTTGCCTGGGCGCATCTCACCGCCACCGGGCGGGCCGGTCACGGTTCGATGATCAACGACGACAACGCCGTCAGCCGCATCGCGCAGGCGGTGGCCAGGCTCGCCGCGCACGAGTTCCCGCTGACCAGGACCGCCACGGTCGATGCCCTCCTCGCGTCAATCACCCAGCTGACGGGCCTGGAGTTCCCCGAGGAGGACCTGGAGTCGGCTGTCGCCAAGGTCGGGCCGGTGGCGCGGATCCTCAACGCGACCCTGCGCAACACGGCCAACCCCACGATGCTGAAGGCCGGATACAAGGTCAACGTCATCCCGTCCACCGCGACGGCAACCGTCGACTGCCGGGTGCTGCCCGGCTCGGAGGGCACCTTCCGGGACGAGGTCGCCAGGATCGTGGGCGACGACGTGCAGATCGAGTGGACCTTCCAGCCGCCGCTCGAGTTCCCCTTCGAGGGAACGCTTGTCGACGCCATGACGGCGGCGTTGAGGGCTGAGGATCCCAACGGGACCGCCGTGCCGTACATGCTCTCCGGCGGAACCGACAACAAGGCATTCGCCCGGCTCGGCGTCGCCGGCTACGGGTTCGCCCCGCTGCGCCTGCCGGCCGACCTCGACTTCTCCGCGCTGTTCCACGGTGTCGACGAGCGGGTCCCCGTGGATGCCCTCACGTTCGGTACCCGCGTGCTCGACCGGTTCCTGCGCACCTGCTGACACCCACCACAGACAGATCCCCCGGCCGGCGCGGATGCGCCCATCCGGGGGATCGGTGTCCGTGCGGCGGCTTCAGCAGCTGTCAGTGCGGTGCCGTCTGCACCCGCGTGAGTGACAGCCGTGCCGCTGGCGGTCGTGACGTCAGCGGCGGTCGGTGACCGTTCCGGTGGTGTCGGTGGAGGTCTCCGTCGCCGGGTAGGTGATCGTCTCGGTCGCGACCGGCTCGATCAGCTCGTCGCCGGTGGTGGTCGGCACGTAGGTCGTCACGACCTCGTCCGGCAACGCGGTGACGTCCTCGTCCTGCGACTTCTTCTTGCCGGCCAGGGCGGCGGCACCGGCAGCCGCAGCGACCCCGGCGGCGGCGGCGACGGCCTTTCCGGAGATGCCGGCCTTGCCCTTGTCGCCCCGGGAGGCCTGCGCGTCCTGCACCCCGGGTGTACCGGTGACGGCGTTGGGATTGACCGACTCGCGCCACGCGCCACTGGCGTAGCCCTCGGACTCGATGAACGTCTTGAACCGGTCGAGGTCGGCCTTGGCCTGGTTCTCGACGATGTTCAGCTTGTCGCCGACCTTCTCGACCAGACCTTCCGGCTCGTACTCCAGGACCAGGCGCAGCGAGGTCTGCCCGCCGCCCACGTCGGAGAAGCTCACCTCACCGGCGTTGGTGGCACCGGACGTCGCCGCCCAGGCGATCTGCTGATCCGGCACCTGACGGATGATCTTGGCCTCCCACTGGCGCTTCACGCCGGCGATCTCGGCGACCCATTCCAGCCGGTCGTCGCTGAGCTGGGTCACCTTCTTGACCCCACCCATGAACTGGGGGAACTCCTCGAACTGGGTCCACTGGTTGTACGCGACGCTGACCGGCACGTTGACCATGACCGATTCTTCAACCTTTGTGCTCACGATGTCTCCTTGTCGTCGATGACGAGGCAGCTCGTCCGCCGTCGCCGCTGTGCGGCCGCCACGCTGCGGCCTGCCTGCCGCGCCGCCCGAAAAACAGATCCGGTGCTCGCGGCAATTCCTGCGGTGCTGTCCGTGCTTGCCGGTGCCACACCAGCACCTACTTTTCCCGTTGGCGCCCAGGGTCAATCGCGGCGAGGCGATGTCTGCGATGGTGAGAGCCGTTGCGGCACCGGACATCCGCCCCAGCTCAGGCATTTCGGAACAGATCGAGGAAGCAGTTGGCAGCGAAAGCTGAGCAAAACGGAGGACTGGAACGAATTCAACTTGCGGGCACCCATATCCGGACCAGTGCAGTGGTGAATGCGGCCAGCGCGACGACCACCAGGAAGGGCAGTCTGCGCCACACGGCGACGCCGGCGACCGCCAAGCCGGCCGCGCGCGCGTCCAGCACCAAGGCCGGGCCGTAGGAAAAGGTCTGCACCGCAACGAGAGCGGACAGCAGCACGATCGGCAGCAGCGCCGCGATGCGCTGCACCCGCGGCCGTTCCAGCACGGAGCGCGGTACGGATAGGCCCGCCAGTTTGAACAGGTAGCAGCCGAGCGCCCCCACGATGATGCCGATCCAGAGCATCATCGGGTCGCCGTCCCGCTCTGCGGACGGAAACCGGCGACCACGCCGACCAGCGCGGCGATCAACACCGGGATGCCCACCGGCACGAACGGCACCGCCACCAGCGCGACGATGGCCGCCGCCAGTGCGACCGCCCACGCCTCCCGATTTCGCAGCCTCGGTGCGAGCAACGCCAGGAACGCCGCGGGGGCGGCCGCGTCCAGGCCGAGCAACCGGGGATCGGACAACCACGACGCGCCGACGAGACCGACCATCGTGCCGAGGTTCCACAGCGCGAACACGCCGATCCCGGTGGCGTAGAAGCCGAGTCGCGCCGCCCGCGGCGAATCGCGGCCGATGGACATTGCCGTCGACTCGTCGATCACCAGGTGCGCGGCGAGCAGGCGGCGTGCGCCGCGGACGTCCAGCAGTTCCGACAACCGCAGGCCGTACAGGGAGTTCCGTGCCCCGAGCATGATGGCGGTCGCCGCGCCGGCCAGCGGTGCGCCGCCGCCGGCGACCACACCGACCAGGCCGAATTGGCTGCCGCCGGTGAACATGAACAGCGACAGGGTCATCGTCTGCCAGAAGTTCAGGCCCGCAGCGAGGGAGATCGCCCCGAAGGAGATGGCGTAGGCGCCGGTGGCGACGGCCACGCCGCCCGCGTCACGCAGCACCTGCGATCGGGTGATCGGCCAGGTCGGGTCGGCGTCGGGCGCGAGCCCGTTGTCGGGCTGCCCTCGAGCGGCCCGGTCGTCGGAATCGGATCGGGAGGACTCGCTGCTCACCAGCCGTCAGGGCGTCAGGTCGGGCAGCAGGCCGGGCGTGCGGCGCCGCCGCAACCACACCCGCCGGCTGCCGTCGGGAAAGCGGAGCACCCTGGCCAGTTCCCAGCCGGAGAATTCCGCTCGGATCGCCAGCATGGTGGCGGCCGCCGACCGTGACACCCGGGCATCGATCCGCAGTGGTTGGTAGTCAAAATCGTCGGACGGCACCCAGGACGGCCGCCGTGGTCCCGGGGCGGGCGGCCGCTGGGCTGCGGTAGACCCCGGACTGTCTGCCGCCTGGGATGTTTCGTGACCAATGATGGCCATCACCTCCGTGGTGAGGGGCGGCGCGGCGACCGGAAGGCCGCAGCGGCCCGTCGAAGCCGACACCGCACCTTACCCACGATGACGACAGCCCGGCTCCGCTCAGGACGTGGCGCGCGCGGTGACGGCCGGGGAACGCCGGCCAGTGCCGGCCGCCTCCGGGGCGGTGTCCGTCGCCGCGTCCGCGGAGTCCTCGGTGTCGGCCACGGGCCGCAACGCGATGCGCAGCAGGGACATCAGTGTCGTCCGCCGCGGGATCGAGCCGATCTCCCGCACCGCCCGCGCCAGCGCGGGCCCCGCCGCGTGCACCACAGACAGGTGTCGCCGGGCCCGGGTCAACGCCGTGTACACCAGCGGCCGGGACAGCATCGAGCCGGCTTCCGGCGGCATCACCGCGACCACGGCCTCCCACTCCGAGCCCTGGGCCCGGTGCACGGTGATCGCCCAACCGTGCAGCAGATCGCCCAGAGCCTTCCCGGCAATGGCGGACTCCCCGCCGGTGAACGCGACCTGCAGCGAGTTGTCGCCGCAGGACAGGACGGTGCCCACCTCGCCGTTGGCATAGCCGGTGGGCTCGGCGTCCAGGTGATTGGCGGTGGCCACCACCCGGTCGCCGGCGTCGAAGCCGCGGACCGTGCCCCTGCCCGGATTGAGCACCGCCTTGAGCGCCCGGTTCAGCGCCTGCGTGCCTGCGGGGCCGCGGTGCACCGGCGTCACCACCTGGATCTGGTCGGCGTCACACCCGAAAACCCTTGGCACCGAGTCGGTGACCAGTTGGACGACGCGTCGGGCGGCGTCCTCCGAGCCCCTGGTGGGAACGACCACGACCTCATGGGTGGGGTCGGCGACCGGCGGCAGATCACCGGAACGCACGGCGATGGCGAGCCGCGCGATGGATCCGCCCTCGGTCTGCCGGTACAGCGTGGTCAGTTCGGTGACGGGCAGCATCCCGCTGTCGATGAGGTCACCCAGCACCCGTCCCGGACCGATCGACGGGAGCTGCGCGGGGTCGCCGACGATCACCAGGTGCGTCGAGTCGGACAGGGCGCGTAGCAGGGCCGCGGCGAGTTCCACATCGAGCATCGACGCCTCGTCCACGACGACGAGGTCGGCCTCGATCGGGTTCAGCGCGTCGTGGTCGAACACCGACCCGCTGGCCCCGGGCGCGGGTGGCCGCGCGCCGAGCAGTCGGTGCACGGTGGTCGCGTTGTTCCCGGCGAGCTCCTCCAGTCGCTTGGCCGCGCGCCCGGTCGGGGCGGCCAGCGCGATGGTGGCGTCCACCTTCCTGCACAGAGCGACGATGGCGGCGACGGTCCGGCTCTTGCCGGTGCCCGGCCCACCGGTCAGGAGACTCACCCCGTGCGCGGCGGCGAGAGCGACCGCACCGGCCTGCACCGCGTCCAGGTCACCGACCACCCCGGTGACGGCCCGCTTGCCGGCCAGCGTCGAGGCGGTCCTGATCAGCCGGGCGATCCCGTCGGCGATGTCGGACTCGGCGCGGGCCAGCGGTTCCCGTGCGATGAACGAGGTCGCGGCAGCGTCGGCGTCGCCGGGCCCAGCGGGATCACCCGGGTCCGGCAGCGTCACCACCGCACCGGTGGCGGTGGCAGCCGCGATCGCCGCGTCGGCGTCCACGCCGAACGGCCGGAGGGCTCCGGCCACCTGTGCGGCGGCGGCGACCGTGTGCCCGTCGCGGGCGTAGCGGGCCAGCGTCCAGTCGACCAGCGCCCGGCCCCGCCGGGGATCCTCCCGGTGGACGTCGGGCTCGAGGTGCCGGGCGAGCCGGTCGGCCTGCGCGACGGCGGCGTCCGGCAGGGCGAGCAACCGCCACGGGTCGGCCCGCAGGGCACCGGCCGCGTCCTCGCCCAGAATGTCGGCGAGCCGGAGCGCCCAGCGCACCGGGATCTCCTGCGGCACCAGCAGTTCCGCGATCTCGTAGGTCTGCCCGGCGCCGATGAAGCTCATCACCAGCCGGTTCGCGCGCCGCTCGGTCATCCGCGGCAGCTCCGTCAGCTTGGCCGTGGTCACGTCGGCGGGCGACCGGATCCCGCCCTCGGCCAGCTGGGCCACCGTCGCCTGGCCGAGGCCCGGCCACAGGCCGGCCGCACAGAACTCGGCGAAGACGTCAGGCACGTTCGGACCCTACCGTCGCGCGGAGGCCCCATCGGTCGCACCGACCGTGCCGGGCCGCCGCATCCGGCAGCAGTACACCAGGCCCCACCCGACCGGCTACGGCGCCGAATCCGCCCCGGCGCTCACGTCGTCCAGAGCGCCCCGGATCTCCGCCGGCAGGGTGATTTCCTCGGCCGCCAGCGAGCCCAGCAGCTGCGCCCGGTCGCGGGCACCGATCACCACGCTGGACACCGCGGGACGGTCCCGCACCCACGCGCACGCCACGGCCAGGGGGGAGGTGCCCAGGCCGTCGGCCGCGGTTGCGACCGCCTCGACGATCCGGGCGGAATGCTCGGTGCGGTACCGGCCGACGTACCGGGTGAACTGCGGTGAGGCGCCGCGCGAGTCTGCCGGGGTGCCGTGGCGGTACTTACCGGTGAGCACCCCTCGGCCCAGCGCCGCCCACGCGAGCAGCCCCAGCCCGTGCGCGCCCGCCGCCGGTAACACGGAGTTCTCCGGGCCGCGTTCGAGCAACGAGTACTCGGACTCGACGGACACCAAACCGGCGCCCGGCGAGGTTCCGCGCAGGAACCCGGCGAGGGTGGCCAGCTGCCAGCCGTTGACGCCGGACACGCCGATGTACCGGGTGCGGCCGGAGTCCACCGCGGTGCGCAACGCGGCACACGTCTCCTCGAACGGCACCGCGGTGTCGTAGCCGTGCACCTGCCACAAGTCCACGTGGTCGGTACCGAGCCTGGCGAGCGAGCCGTCCAGCGCGTCGAGCACGCTGCCCCGACCGGCGCCCACCCCGACCGTGGTGGTGGCCAGCACCACCGACGCCCGGCTCACCACGTCCGGCACCAGGGTGCCGAGGATCGTCTCGGCGTCGCCGTCGCCGTAGATGTTGGCGGTGTCGATCAGCGTGCCGCCGGCGCCGACGAACGCCTCCAGTTGCGCCGCAGCCGCTTCCGCATCGGTGTCCCGGCCCCACGTCATCGTGCCCAGTGCCAACCTGGACACCTGCAGACCGCTGCGGCCGACGCGACGGGATTCCATGGACGCAACCTATCGACTGGCACCCGCGGAATCCGGCAGCCTGCGCCCGTTTCGGCGACTGCGGTGTGAGCTGCGTGACGGTGGGGCGTCGTGGACGGCGGCGGCAGCGGGCCCGGGTACCGTGGCCGGGGCGTTCCGGCGCCTCGGAAGCGGTTCCGCGGACAGCAGGGGGCGATCAACAGCGTGGCAGGTCGAATGCGCATCGGGCTCAACCTCGGCTACGTGACCACCGCGCAGGAACTGGCGGACAACCTCGCGCTCGCGCAGGCCGCCGAGTCGCTCGGCTTCGACATGGTGTGGGCCGCGGAGGCCTACGGGTCGGATGCGGTGACGGTGCTGTCGGCGGTCGCCGCCCGCACCCACCGGATCGGCGTCGGCTCGGCCGTGCTGCAGATCCCCGGGCGCACCCCGGCGATGACGGCGATGACTGCCGCCACCCTCGACGCACTGTCCGGCGGCCGCTTCCACCTGGGGCTCGGGGTGTCCGGCCCGCAGGTCTCCGAGGGCTGGCACGGCGTCCGGTTCGCCGACCCGGTCGGCCGCACCCGGGAGTACGTGCAGATCGTTCGGCAGGCGCTGGCCCGGCGCCGGGTGACGTCCGGCGGTACGCATTTCACGCTGCCGCTGCCCGACGGGCCCGGCAAATCGCTGGTGCTGGCGCTGCAACCGGTGCGCCCCGCCGTGCCCGTCTACCTGGCGGCGCTCGGCCCCAAGAACCTCGAGCTCACCGGCGAGATCGCCGACGGCTGGCTGGCCATCTTCTTCGATCCGGAATCGGCGTCCGGGTCCATCAGGCGGATCGCCGACGCCGCGAGCCGGGCGGGCCGTGACCCGCAGGACATCGACATCTGCGCCTCCGTCCCGGTGTCCGTCGACGACGATCCCGTTGTCGCCGCCGACCGGGTACGGCCGCACGCCGCCCTCTACATCGGCGGCATGGGATCGGCGACGACGAACTTCTACCACCGCACTGCCAGCGAGATGGGCTACCGCGAGCAGGCCGACGAGGTACAGGAACGGTTCATGTCCCGGGACTACGCGGGCGCGGCGGCCGCTGTTCCGTTCGACTTCATCGACCGGACCAGTCTGCTCGGGCCGAAGGAACGGATCGCGGAGCGGCTCGCGCGGCTGTCCGACGGGGGAGTGACGTCGATCGCGGTGAACTGCTTCGACGCCGACCTGGAGGCGAAGATCGCCACCCTGACCACGGTCATGCAGGCCGCCGAACAATCCGGAGCACGCGCGTGACGATCTGGCAGGCCATCATCCTGGGCATCGTCGAGGGCCTGACCGAGTTCCTGCCGGTGTCCTCCACCGGACACCTGACGATCGTCTCCAAAATGCTGGGGCTGTCCATCGACGACCCCTCGGTCACCGCCTTCACCGCCGTCATTCAGGTCGGCGCGATCGTCGCGGTGATCATCTATTTCTGGTCGGACATCGTCACCTTGCTGCGCGCATGGTTCCGCGGGTTGTTCGACGCCCGCCGACGGTCGGATCCCGACTACCGGCTCGCCTGGCTGGTGATCATCGGGTCACTGCCGATCGTGGTGGTCGGTTACCTCGGGCGGCATCTGGTCACGGGGCCGCTGCGCAGCCTGTGGGTGGTGGCGTTCGCGCTGATCATCTGGGGCGGGGTCATGCTGCTCGCGGAGGCCGTCGCCAAGCAGGACCGTGGTGAACGGGATCTCAACCTCACCGATGCCCTGCTGATCGGCTTCGCGCAGTGCCTGGCGTTGATCCCCGGGGTCTCCAGGTCGGGCGCCACCATCTCGGTCGGCCTGATGCGCGGGCTGGACCGGGTGACGGCGACCAGGCTGGCCTTCCTGCTCGGCATCCCCGCCCTCGTCGGTGCGGGGATCTACGAACTTCCGCCCGCCCTGGTGGAAGGTGGCGTCGGCTGGCTGCCCACCCTGGTGGGCACACTGGTGTCGTTCGTCGTCGCCTATGCGTCGGTCGCGTGGCTGCTGCGGTACGTCGCCGGCCACACCATCAAGATCTTCGTCTGGTATCGATGGGCATTGGCGGCGGCGATCATCATCGCGCTCAGCACGGGCGCGCTGGCCGCGACCTGATCCGAGCGACGGTCACCCGCGGCGGCCCGGCCGGGCAGGCCCAGACCTCAGGAAGAGTGCACATTGACGACCCAGGACGCCGGCACCGACGCTGCGCCGACCCAGGACGCGGGCAGGGCCCCGGACACGGAGGCCGCTGGTCCGGCGGCCCCCGCGAGCGACGCCGGCACCACCGGGGACAGCCCCAAGGAGCAGCGGCCGCCGGTGGTGACGGTGCTGCTGATCCGGCACGGCAGGTCCACCGCCAACACCGCCGGCCTGCTCGCCGGCCGCACCCCCGGCGTCCAGCTGGACGACCACGGCACGGCGCAGGCCGAGCAGATCGCGCAGCGGCTGGACGGCATCACCGTCGACCGGCTGATCTCCTCACCGCTGGAACGCTGCCTGCAGACCGTCACCCCGTTCGCGGCGGCCGCGGGCCTGACAGTCGAAACCGACGACCGGTTCGCCGAGGTGGACTACGGGAAATGGTCCGGCAGGCCCCTCAAGGATCTGGCCACCGAACCGTTGTGGCGGACCGTTCAGCAGCATCCCTCTGCGGCCGTCTTCCCGGACGGCGAGGGGCTCGCCACCGTGTCCAGCCGCGCCGCGGAGGCCATCCGTGACGTCCGGCTCTCGGCGGTCAAGGATCAGACGGTGCTCATCTGCTCGCACGGCGACGTCATCAAGGCCATCCTCGCGGACGCACTCGGCATGCATCTGGACTGCTTCCAGCGGATCGTCGTCGCACCCGCATCGCTGTCGGTGGTGCGGTACACGGCGCTGCGGCCGTTCGTCGAACGGGTCAACGACACCGGCGATCTGGGCTCGCTCCGCCCGCCGCCCCCTGCCGATCCGACCGGCGAGAATGCCGACGCGGACGTCAGTGGCCCGGGCTCCGGTGCGGATGACCAGGTGCGCGCAGACGCGGCGGTGCTGGCCGGCGCCGGGGGTTCCGCGGCGGACGCTGCGTCGGACTCCGATGCCGTTCCGGGCGGGATATCCCGCTGAAGTGTTGCCCTAAGCTCGGAGGTGCCATGTCGCGACAGATCCACATCTTCCGCTCACCCGATCGGTTCCTCGCCGGAACGGTCGGGCAGCCCGGCGAACGCGAATTCTTCCTGCAGGTCGTGGACGGCCGCCGGGTGCTGTCGGTCGCGTGCGAGAAGCAGCAGGTCGCGGTGCTCGCAGACCGGCTCGGCTCGCTGATCACCGAGGTCGCCCGACGTTTCGGTGCGCAGGCGGAGTCCGATCCCGCCGGCAGCCCGGCCGATCTGGCGCTGTCCACGCCGGTCGATGCCGAGTTCCGCGTCGGCACGATGGGCCTGGCCTGGGACGGTGAGGGCTCGCAGGTCATCGTCGAGTTGCTGGCCCTGTCCGAGGAAGAGGTCGGCGAGGACATCGTCCTGGAGGACAACGAGGAGGGGCCGGACGCCCTGCGGGTCTTTCTGTCCCTGGGCGAGGCCCGGAACTTCGCCAAGCATGCCGAGGCCATCGTCGCCGCCGGACGGCCCCCGTGTCCGCTGTGCGGCAACCCGCTGGACGCAGAAGGCCACATCTGTCCGCGGCTGAACGGGTACCACCGCGGTGCCATCGGCTGACCAGGCGGAGCAGATACCGGACGACGTCGTCGCCGAGATCATCTGCAGTGGCGAGATCTCTGTCACCGGAAGACTCAGTGACGCCTCCAATCTGACGTTGCTCGGTGAGGTGGCGCTCGACGGCCTGTCGGTGTCGTGCATCTACAAACCCGTCCGCGGTGAGCGCCCGCTGTGGGACTTCCCGGACGGCACGCTGGCCGAACGCGAACGTGCGGCGTACCTGGTGTCCCGGGCCGCCGGCTGGGACTGTGTCCCGCTGACCGTGCTGCGCGACGGCCCCTACGGGACGGGCATGGTGCAGCGCTGGATCGACGACGCCGAACCGGAGGACGTCGTCGACCTGGTCCCGGTGAAGAAGGTGCGGCCCGGCTGGCTGGCGGTGCTGCGGGCGGTCGACGTCGACGGCAGCTCCGTGGCCGTCGTGCACGCCGACAAGCCCAGCCTGGCGACGCTCGCCGGCTTCGACCTGGTCGTCAACAACGCCGACCGCAAGGGATCGCACGTGCTGCCGCTGCCCGACGGCCGGATCCTCGGCGTCGACCACGGGCTGACCTTCCACACCGACGACAAGCTCCGCACGATCCTGTGGGGCTGGGCCGGCACCGCTTTGCCGGCCGACGTGCTCGCCGGGATCGGCCTGCTGCAGTCCGCGCTCGACGGCCCGCTCGGCGAGGACCTGGCCGGGCTCCTGACGGTCACCGAGTTACGCGCGTTCCGCGACCGGCTCGACAGATACAGCGCCACCAGGACCTTCCCGCGCCCGCCGGCGCATCGCACGCCCATTCCGTGGCCCCCGCTGTGAGCTTGCTGAACGGCGTGACGCGGACCGCCGCCCGCGCGCTCGGCGGGCTGGCGCTCGATGCGTCCAGCGGTATCGCGCGGGCCGGCGAGGCGGCGCGGGCCGCGCTGACCGGCAGCACGATCGGCCCGGCGACGCTGCGGGTGCACGTCGTGATCCTGTCCGACGAGGATGGCGCGCCGCTGACCACGCCCGACGCGCTGCGCCCGTCGCTGGAGCTGGCGAACGACGTGTTCACCGCCGAGGCCGGGATCAGGGTGCGGGTTGCCGGGATCCACCTCATCTCCGAACCTGCGCCCCCGCGGGCGCTCGACCCGCGGGCCAACAAGCTGCTGCTGCTGGACGACGTGCTCGGCCGCACCGACTTCTACCGCCGGCATTCGGCCCCGGTCGACCTGTCCTCGATGGTGGTCGGCGCGCCGGTCACGGTGATCGTCGTCCGGCACATCGCCGGCCGGGTCACCGGCTGTTCGCTGGGCATCTCCGCGGACTGGGTCATCGTTCAGTCGTCGCTGTTCGACCCCGCCCAACGGCACACCTATGACGAGACGGTTCTCGCCCACGAGCTGGGTCACGCGTTGAACCTGCCGCACGTCCGGATGGCCCGGAACCTGATGTTCCCGGCGTCGTCCCCGCCGGAGCAGATCCGCGGCACCGAACTGCAGGCCTGGCAGGCCGCGATCCTGAACGCGAACCGGCATGTCGTTCCGGGGGTCACGGGCTGACCCCGTTCGGCCCGGCACCGCGGACTTGACGTTCAGCCAAGGAGCGGGGCCGCCGCACCCTGTTGCCGAACGGCGCGGCGCACGGCCGGCCGGCACCCGTTTCCGGCACGTTTAGGGTGGACCGGTGCAGTCCTGGAACCGTCCACCCGTCCCGTCCCTGCCCGGCCCGCCGGTCCCGTTGCGACTGCACGACACCGCGACGGCATCGGTGCGACCGACCACGCCGGGGGAGACCGCCACCCTCTACGTCTGCGGGATCACGCCCTATGACGCCACCCACCTGGGGCACGCCGCCACCTACCTCGCGTTCGACCTGGTGCAGCGGATGTGGCTGGACAACGGGCACCGGGTGCACGCCGTGCAGAACATCACCGACATCGACGACCCGCTGCTGGAGCGAGCCGAGCGGGACGGCATCGACTGGCGGGACCTCGCCGCGCGGGAGATCCAGCTGTTCCGGGACGACATGACCGCCCTGCGGGTGCTGCCGCCGCGGGACTACATCGGCGCGGTGGAGGCGATGGACGAGGTGTCGGCCGCCGTGCAATCGCTGCTTACCGCCGGCGCCGCCTACCGGGTCGACGACGCGGAGTACCCGGACGTGTACTTCGACGTCAGTACCGCCCCCAAGTTCGGCTACGAATCGCACTACGACCTGGCCACCATGCTCGCGCTGTCCGCGGAACGCGGCGGCGACCCCGACCGACCCGGCAAGCGCAACCCCCTCGACGCGCTGCTCTGGCGGGTGCCGCGGCCCGGCGAACCGTCGTGGGAGTCACCGATGGGCCGGGGCCGTCCGGGATGGCACATCGAGTGCGCGGCAATCGCCGGCAACCGGCTCGGCGCGACCATCGACGTGCAGGGCGGCGGCAGCGACCTGATCTTCCCGCACCACGAGAACTCCGCCGCGCACAGCGAGGTGCTCACCGGGCAGCGGCCGTTCGCCCGGCACTACACGCACGCCGGGATGATCTCCCTCGACGGCGAGAAGATGTCCAAGTCGCGGGGCAACCTCGTGTTCGTCTCACGGTTGCTCGCCGATGGGGTGGATCCGATGGCCATCCGGGCGGCGTTGCTGGCGGGCCACTACCGCAGCGACCGCGCGTGGTCAGCGGACCTGCTGACCACCGCGCAGGACCGGCTCGGCCGCTGGCGCGCGGCCGCCGACCGCAGCGGGGCAGACGCCGGCCGGATGCTGGCGCAACTGCGCGAGGCGCTGGCCGACGACCTCGACACGCCCGCAGCGCTCGGCATTCTCGACCGCTGGGCCGCCGACGACACGCTCGATGGCCGGCTCCTCGCCGAGGCGGCGGACGCATTGCTGGGTATCTCGCTGCGCTGAGGGGTACAGGCCTGCTGCACGCACCACACGGGGCCGGCCGCCGATCTCGGTGGCCCGCCGGAGGAAAGGGGAGTCATGGCTGACGCCGACTCACAGAACGACACGCCCACGGGCGAGGAGCAGCACGCCGCTGCCGGTGCCGAGGACTACGAGGGCGAGCCGATCAGCGACGCCGAATTCGCCGAGGTCTGGGAGGCACCGTCCGCTCGCGGCGAGTCGGGTTCGGACCCGAACAGGTCGGGCGGCGACATGGCCGGTGGCGACCAGGCGGGCACCGGAGGCGGCGGCAAAGTCTGAACAGCCGGCTGACCCTCGAGCCTCAGTGGTTTCGGGAGGACGTAGTGTGTCGTAGATCACACTCCCTCCTAGTTCACCGTCTGGAGATTTGATGCTCGAGGAAACGCCCGCTGCTGCTGGAAGCCTTTCGCAAGGCGCCGACGAGGGGCGATCGCACGTGTCGCGGCGCGCCCTGCTGGTCGGCGGCACGGCATCGGCCCTTCTGGGAACGATGGCGATCGCCGCGCCGCCGGCCGGCGCCGCTGCCACGCCGGCCGCCCTGGATCTACGGGCCGGACAGCATCCAGCCGGTGATGGGCGCAGCACTTCCACGGACCGTGCGCTGCAATTCCTCCGGACGATGACCGACGCCTACCCGGCGGTCAACCCGGGCCCGCGAATCCCGCAGAGCTACGCGGACGAGCTCGGCCTGTTCTCGACCGCCTTCATCTACGACGTCGCGCTGTCCGTCTGCGCTGCTCTGACCGGGGGCAGGCGGTCGTTGGACCTCGCCCGGACGATGGGCGACGGCATCGTCTACGCACAGGAACACGACCCGGACTACGCCGACGGGCGCCTGCGTCAGGGTTACAACGTCGGGCCCTACGTGTTCTACGACGGCTCCCCGCAACCGCATGGATTCGTGCTTCCCGACGGAACCGCCAATGTCGGTTTCCAATTCGGCTTCCTCGGCACCGCCGTCGGTGACATGGCGTGGCCCGGCATCGCGCTCGTCCAGCTCTACGCGCGCACCCGCAACCGCGCCTACCTCACCGCTGCCATCCGGATCGGTGACTGGATCATCGACAACGCAACTTCGGGCGGAAGTCTCGGCGGATTCAGCTTCGGCGTCAACGGCTCCAACGAACCGATCCCGAACGTCTCCACCGAGCACAACATCGACTGTGTCTCGTTCTTCGGCCAGCTGCGCCGAGCCACAGGTGACCGCCGCTGGCTGGCGGCCGTCGCCCGTGCCCGCGGTTTCGTCGAGCGGGTGTGGTCCCCGGACGGTGGCTTCTTCTTCACCGGATCCAACGACGGCGACACGATCAACCGCACTCCACTGCCGTTGGATCCGCAGACGTGGAGCTGGCTGGCACTGCGGGACCGGCGGTATGCCCGTGCGCTGGAGTGGGCGGGTTCCGAGCTCGCGGTCACCGACAGCGCGTCCGCAGCCAATTCGCAGGTCCCAGCGGGGGTGTCGATCTCCGGGGTCACCTTCAGCACGGCCAGCAAGACCTCGACGGCCACGTACAACGGGCTGACGGTCAATCAGCACGGCGTCTGGCTGGAGGGAACCGCGCAGCTCGCCACGTCGCTGGCGGACCGGGGCGCGCGCGGCGACCGCGCCCGTGCGGACCGGATCCTGACGCAGGTCCGGATCGCTCAGGCGAAGTTGGGTTTCGCCGCCTCGGTGGATAGTCCGCAACATGTCGGTGGTGCGCCGCTGGCCACGGGCGGTGGAGTCGTTGCGGCCTCGAGCCCGATCGACTCCGGATTCGGGTTCGGGTATTTCCGGGTGCAGCACACCGGCGCGACGTCGTGGTACCTGATGGCGGCGGCCCGTTCGAATCCGATGCAGTACGGAGAACTCTGACCGCAGGCAAGGCCCCGAGCCCGCAGACAAGGGGTTGATGCGCTGTCCGTCGGCCGTCGTCCGCCTTCCGTGGCGGCCCGCGTCAGGAGATCGGTGCCCGGCGCGGGCCCAGCACGCAGAACTCGTTGCCCTCCGGGTCCGCCAGCACGACCCACGGGACCTGGCCCTGGCCGATGTCGGTCCGGGTGGCGCCCAGTTCCAGCAATCGCGCCACCTCGGCGTCCTGGTCGATCGGCCGGAAGTCCAGGTGCAGCCGGTTCTTCACCGTCTTGCGCTCCGCCCCAACGCCGAACAGCAGGCCCGGCAGCGTGTCCGGCGCGGGCCGGATCTCGAACTCCTCCGGATCGTCATTGACGATCACCCAGTTCAGTGCCCGCGCCCACCAGCGGCCCAGGGCCTGCGGGTCGATCGCGTCGATGATGACCTGCTCCCACTCCAGCGTCATCGGGACCGGCCTCCTGCCTCCCCGGGCCGTGGGCCGCGCCGCCGCAGATACCGCTCGAATTCCGCGGCGATCGACTCGCCGGACGCCGGCTTGAGCGGTTCGTCCTCTTCCTCCCGCTCCTCGAGAGCCCTGATGTACTCGGAGATCTCGTCGTCCTCCGACGCGATCTGCGACACCTCGGTCTCCCATTCCGCCGCCTGGTTCGGCAGCGTGCCCAGCGGCACCTCGATGTCCAGGATCTCCTCCACCCGGTGCAGCAGCGCCAGCGTCGCCTTGGGTGACGGCGCCTGCGACACGTAGTGCGGCACGGACGCCCAGAAGGACAGGGACGGGATGCCGGCCTGCACGCACGCGTCCTGGAACACCCCGGAGATGCCGGTGGGGCCCTCGTACCGGGAGCGGGTCAGGCCGAGCCGTTCGGCGGTGGCCTCGTCGTGCGCCGAACCGGTCACCTGGATCGGCCGGGTGTGCGGCACGTCGGCCAGCAGCGCGCCCAGGCCGATGACGGTGGCGACCTGGTGGTCGACAGCCACCTTCAGCAGCTCGTCGCAGAACGCCCGCCAACGGAAATTCGGCTCGATGCCGTGCACCAGGATGACGTCGCTGGGGGAGTCGGCCAGCCGGCAGGCCGACAACCGCGTGGTCGGCCACTCAATCGTCCGGGTGACGCCGTCGATCAGCTTCACCGTCGGCCGGCTGACCTGGAAGTCGTAGTAACCCTCGGGGTCGAGCTCGGTCAGCGGGGTGGCGTCCCAGGTCAAACTGAGCTGCTCGACGGCGGCGGTGGCGGCGTCGCCGGCGTCGTTCCACCCCTCGAAGGCGGCGATCATCACCGGGTTGCGTAGCGCCGGGAACTCAGTCACGCGACTCAGCCTACGTCCGCGCACACGGCCCGAGGCGCCGCACGCGCGCGGGAGCAGCGCTGAAGACCGCCCCGCACGACTTACCCTGTAGCAGTGAACAAGCCCTCCCTGCACCCGTTGCTGGCCGCGCTCGCCGAGCGCGTCATCGTCGCGGACGGGGCGATGGGCACGATGCTGCAGGCCCAGGACCCCTCGATGGACGACTTCGCCGGGCTGGAGGGCTGCAACGAGATCCTCAACGTCACCCGGCCCGACATCGTGCGGGCCGTGCACCGCGGGTACCTCGAGGTCGGCGTCGACGCCATTGAGACGAACACTTTCGGGGCGAATCTGGCCAATTTGGCCGAATACGGCATCCAGGACCGGATTTTCGAACTGTCCCGGGCCGGCGCCGCGGTGGCCAGGGCCGAGGCCGACGCCTTCAGCACCCCGTCACAACCGAGGTTCGTGCTCGGCTCCGTCGGCCCCGGCACCAAGCTGCCGACCCTCGGGCACGCGCCGTACGTGGCGCTGCGCGAGGCGTACCGGGAACAGGTCGCCGGGATGATCGAGGGCGGCATCGACGCTGTGCTGGTGGAGACCTGCCAGGACCTGCTGCAGACCAAGTCGGCGGTGCTGGGCGCCAAGCGGGCAATGGACGCGGCGGGGCTGCAGGTGCCGCTGATCGTGCACGTCACGGTGGAGACGACCGGGACGATGCTGCTGGGCTCCGAGATCGGCGCCGCGCTGACCGCGCTGGAACCGCTCGGCATCGACTACATCGGCCTGAACTGCGCCACCGGTCCGGCGGAGATGAGCGAGCACCTGCGGTACCTGTCCCGGCACGCGTCGGTCGGCGTGTCGGTGATGCCGAACGCAGGGCTCCCGCAACTGGGACCCAATGGCGCCGTGTACCCGCTGACCCCGGCCGAGCTGGCCGAGGCGCTGTCCGGTTTCGTCCGCGAGTTCGGCCTGGGCCTGGTCGGCGGCTGCTGCGGCACCACGCCCGAGCACCTGCGGCAGGTGGTGGAGGCGGTGCGCGACGTCACGCCGGCGGCCCGTCGCCCGCGCCCGGATCCCGGGCTGTCCTCGCTGTACCAGGCCGTGCCGTTCCAGCAGGACGCCTCCGTCCTGATGGTCGGCGAGCGGACGAACGCCAACGGCTCCAAGGCATTCCGCGAGGCGATGCTCGCGGAGAACTGGCAGCAGTGCATCGACATCGCCCGGGCACAGACCCGCGACGGCGCGCACGTCCTCGACCTCAACGTCGACTACGTCGGGCGGGACGGTGCCGCGGACATGTCGGCGCTCGCGTCCCGGCTGGCCACCGCGTCGACGCTGCCGATCATGATCGACTCCACCGAACCGGCGGTGATCCAGGCCGGCCTTGAGCGCCTCGGTGGGCGCTCGATCGTGAACTCGGTGAACTTCGAGGACGGTGACGGGCCCGACTCCCGGTACACCCGGATCATGCAGCTCGTCGCCGAGCACGGCTCCGCCGTGGTCGCGCTGACCATCGACGAGCAGGGCCAGGCCCGCACCCGCGAGCACAAGGTGGCGATCGCCGAGCGGCTGATCGCCGACCTGACCGGCACGTGGGGGATGTCCGAGACCGACATCGTGGTGGACTGCCTGACGTTCCCGATCGCCACCGGCCAGGAGGAAACCCGCCGGGACGGCATCGAGACCATCGAGGCCATCAGGGAACTCAAGCGCCGGCACCCGGATGTGCACACGACGCTGGGTGTTTCGAACGTCTCCTTCGGGTTGAACCCCGCAGCGCGTCAGGTGCTCAACTCGGTCTTCCTCGCCGAATGCACCGCGGCCGGGCTGGACTCGGCGATCGTTCACCCGTCCAAGATCCTGCCGATGGCACGGATCCCGGAGGAGCAGCGCACGGTCGCGCTGGACCTGGTCTACGACCGTCGTTCCGGTGATTACGACCCGCTGCAGAAGATGCTGGAGATCTTCGACGGGGCCACCACCGCGGCCGGCCGCGCGACCCGGGCCGCCGAGTTGCTGCTGCTGCCGCTGGACGAACGGTTGCAGCGGAGGATCATCGACGGCGAACGCAACGGCCTGGAGGCCGATCTCGACGAGGCGATGCTGACCCGCAAGCCGCTGGAAATCATCAACGACACCCTGCTCGAGGGCATGAAGACCGTCGGTGAACTCTTCGGTTCCGGCGCCATGCAGTTGCCGTTCGTCCTTACCTCGGCGGAGGTGATGAAGCTGGCCGTGGCGTATCTCGAGCCGCACATGGAAAAGGCGGATTCGGGCGGTAAGGGCACCATCGTGCTGGCCACCGTCAAGGGCGACGTGCACGACATCGGCAAGAACCTGGTCGACATCATCCTGTCGAACAACGGGTACTCGGTCGTCAACCTCGGTATCAAGCAACCGATCTCGACCATCCTGACCGCCGCTCAGGACAGCGGGGCGGACGCGATCGGCATGTCCGGTCTGCTGGTGAAGTCCACCGTGATCATGAAGGAAAACCTCGAGGAGATGAATGCCCGCGGGCTGGCGGAGAAATACCCGGTCCTGCTCGGCGGGGCCGCGCTGACCCGGTCCTACGTGGAGAACGACCTGTCCACGATGTTCAAGGGCGACGTGCGGTACGCCCGCGACGCCTTCGAGGGACTGCGGCTGATGGACGGCGTGATGTCCCGCAAACGCGGCCTGGATCCGCAGGCCGCCGCGGCCGACGCCGCCAAGGTCGCGGAACGCAAGGCCCGACACGAACGCTCGCTGCGCATCGCCGAGAAGCGCAGGGCCGCAGCGGCTGCCGATACCGAGGCGGAGGTCGCGGCGCCGACCCGGTCGGATGTCGCGGTGGACAATCCGGTGCCCACGCCGCCGTTCTGGGGTTCGCGGGTGGTCAAAGGCATAGCGCTGGCGGACTACTCGGCGATGCTGGACGAGCGGGCCACCTTCATGGGGCAGTGGGGATTGCGCGGCGCCAAGGGCGGCAACGGCCCCAGCTACGAGGAACTGGTCGAGAAGGAGGGCCGGCCCAGGCTGCGGTACTGGCTGGACCGGCTGCACACCGAGAAGGTGTTGCAGGCGGCCGTCGTCTACGGCTACTTCCCCTGCGTGTCCGAGGGCGATGACGTCGTCATCCTTGCCGAGCCGGACATCGCGGCGCCCGAGGTGACCCGGTTCTCCTTCCCCCGGCAGCGCCGGGACCGGCACCTGTGCCTTGCCGACTTCTACCGGCCGCGCTCGTCCGGTGAGACGGACGTCATCGGGTTCACCGTCGTCACGATGGGCCAGCGAATCGCCGATTTCGCCAACGAGCTGTTCGCCGCCAACGCCTATCGCGATTACCTTGAGGTGCACGGCCTTTCGGTGCAGCTCACCGAGGCGCTCGCGGAGTTCGGGCACCAGCGGATCCGGTCCGAGCTGGTGTTCCCGGACGGCACCTCGGCCGCGGCGGAGGACTCCGACGACATCGAGCGGTTCTTCGACCTGGAGTACCGCGGCGCGAGGTATTCCTTCGGCTACCCGGCCTGTCCCGACCTGTCCGAGCAGACGAAGGTGGTGACCCTGCTCGACCCGGCCCGGATCGGTGTCGAACTGTCCGAGGAGTTCCAGTTGCACCCCGAGCAGTCCACGTCAGCCCTGGTGGCGCATCACCCCGAGGCGAAATACTTCGCGGCCCGATGACGCCGGCGACCGGCGGGGACGCCGGGCTCGAGGACCTCCGCGGTGTGCTGTTCGACATGGACGGCACTCTGGTCGATTCCGAGCGCCTCTGGACGGTGTCCATGGATCGGGTCGCGGTGCACCTGGGAGGCGTGGTCAGCCCGGAGACCCGTGCTGCGATGATCGGGATGCCGGTCCCGGAATCGGTGGCGTTGCTGCTGGACGAGTTCGGTTCCGACCACACCGTGGAGGACACCACCGCGCTGTTGCTCGGCATCACCGCGGAGATCTTCGCGCACGACCTGCTGTGGCAACCCGGTGCCGAGGAACTGATCGACGCCACGCGCGCGGCGGGCCTGCGGACGGCGCTGGTGACCAATTCGCCGCGCAAGCTGGTCGACGTCGCACTCGGCCTGCTCGGATCGCACCGGTTCGACGTCACGGTGTGCGGGGACGACGTCCAGGTCGGCAAGCCGGACCCGGAGGCCTACCGCACGGCGATCGATCAGCTCGGCCTGACCGCCGCCGAGTGCCTGGCGGTGGAGGACTCGCCGTCCGGGACGCAGGCCGCGGTGTCCGCCGGCATCCCGGTGCTGGTGGTGCCGTCCGAGGTACCGGTGCCGGAGGGCCCCGGACGCATCTTCGCGACCTCGCTGCTCGGCGCGACCGTCGAGGAGCTGCGTCATATCCACCGCGAGTTCCGCCGGTCGGTCCACCGCGGCGCCGCGTGAGGCTGACCATCGGTGCGGTCGGGCCGGCGGCACCCGACGTCGCCTGGGACCGGTATGTGCACCCCGGCATGTGGCATACCTGGTCCCCGCAGATCAGCTCCGTCGACGCCACCGACAGCACGCTCCGGGCCGGCACCACCGGCACCGTGCACGGCCCGCTCGGGGTCCGTGTGCCGTTCACCGTGCTCGATGTCGACGCCGAGCACCGCTTCTGGAGTTGGCGTGTCACCGCGGCCGGGATCAGCCTGGTGCTGCACCACGCCGTCCGGCTGTCGAACGAGAAAGCACTGGGCGGATCGGCGACGACCCTGGTCGTCGACGGACCCGCCCCCGTGGTGCTGGGTTACGCGCCGCTGGCCCGGATCGCGCTGGGCCGACTGGTCCGCTGACGCCGGCGGCCCGACGCCACCGGTGTGCCGAGTCGCCGGCACTGGGTGACGCCGGGCCGCGGGGCCGGCTCGAGCCGAGTTACTTGAGAACGGTCAGTCGCTGCTTCTGGGTGCCGACGTTGCCGGCGGCGTCGGTGGCGAACACAGCGACGCTGTGCACACCCGGGGCCAGTTTCTGGGTGGTCAACGACCAGGTGCGGGTCGCGGAAACGACGACCTGATGGGTGACGGTGTCCACGACGACCTTGAGCGTGGCGCCGGCCGGCACGTTGACCCGGCCGGTGACCGTCGGGGTGGCGGACTTGGTGGACACCGCGGACCCGCCGTCGATGGCGATGGACGGGGCAATGGTGTCGACCGTCAGGTTCTGCCACGCGGTGCGCACGTTGCCGACGGCGTCACGAACCGTGGCCTTCACCGAATACCCGGCGGATGACAGGGTTTTCGGCACCACCGACCAGGTTCCCGCGGCGGAGACCGGGCCGGTGAGGGTCTGGCCGCCGACGGTCACGGTGACCGTGGTGCCGGCCGGGGCGTCGGTCGTTCCGCTGATCAGCGGGTTCACCTTGTTCGTCAGCCGGGCTGATCCACCGTCGATGGCCAGCACGGGGATGACAGTCAGGCGTTGCTTCTGGGTGCCGACATTGCCGGCGGCGTCGGTGGCCGTGACGACGACGGCGTGCGAGCCGGCGGTGAGGCGGTCAGGCGTCGTCGACCAGGTGCGGGTCGGGGAGACGACCAGGTCACGAGTGACGCCGTCGACGGCGACGGTGACCTTGCTGCCGGCGGCCGCGTCGGTGCGGCCGCTGATCGTCGGCGTGGCCGACGGAGTGGACACCGCCGCCCCGCCGGTGATCACGATGGCCGGTGCCACCGTGTCCACCGTGAGGGTCTGGACCGCGGACACCTTGGTGCCGTTCGCAGCGGTTGCGGTGACGACCACCGGGTGTGGTCCCTGGGTCAGCGCTGCCGGGGCGACACTCCACACGCCGTTGGCGGCGATGACGCTCGTCAGCTTCTGCCCGGCGACGGCGACCGTAGCGGTCTGGCCGGCGAGCGCGGTGGAGGTGCCGGTGATGGTCGGCTTGGCCTGGTTGGTCAGTTTCGTCGCGCCGCCGCTGATGCTGATGGCGGCCGGCGCCTTGACCGTCAACTGCTGGGCGGCGGTGCCGACGTTGCCGGCCGGGTCGGTGGCCGAGGCGCTGACCTTGAAGTCCCCGTTGAGCAGTGCATCCGGCGTCACCGACCAGGTTCCGTCGGCCTGCACGGTCGCGGTGATCTTCTGGTCGTCCACCGTCACGGTGACCTTCGATCCGGCCGGCTCGTCGGAGGTGCCGGAGACGATCGGGGTCGCCGTGGTGGCCACCGCGGCGGCACCACCCTTGATGGTGACGACCGGCGGGGTGGTGTCGGCCGGCAGGACCGTCGAAGCGGTGACGTTGCCGATCAGGTGGGCGTCCGTCACCGATCCCGCCGAGGCGGTGAACCCGAACTGGTAGCTCTTCGGGGCGGCGTCGGTCATCTTGTACTGCAGCACCTGCTTCAGCTCGGTGCCCGCCGGGAACGCGCCGTACACCGTCACCGTCGGGTACTGGTCTGGGGAGACGGTCACCCGGAACGTCCGGGCCATCCCGCGGGTGACGACCGTCGGGTCGGTGACCGTGACGCGCAGCTTCTGCGTCAAGGTGGACAGGCTGGTGGCCGTGAGGAAGCAGTAGCCGGCCTTGCCCGAACCCGGTCCGCGCAGCACCACCGCGTTGCCCCGCTGGGTCGGCGACTGGCCGGTGGTGCAGCCCGTGCCGTGGCCGTCGTTGGAGGTGGAGAAGGTTCCGTGCGCGTCCAGGCCGACACCCAGGTAGCCACCGGCGATCCCGTTGGGTGCCGGGGGCTGGTTCATGTTCTGCGCGTAGCCGAGCGAGCTGCCCAGCCCGCCCGCTGAGGTGACCGACGCAGAGCCGTCGGCGACGAAGAAGGCGAGTCCGTCACCGCCGTAGTTGGACGTGCCGTACTGCCACTGGTCGAACGTCACGTCCAGGCCCAGCGCCGACGGCGACGCCTTGGTGAACACCGCACCACCCTTGCGCCATCCGGTCGCGTCGGTGAGTTGCAGATAGCCGGTCGAGTCCTTCGGCGACGGTGCCCCGACGCGCAGCGCGCACGCACCCAGCGCCGAGGGTGCGGCGGGGGCGGCGGTGGCCCTGGTCAGGCAGCCATCGCCGAGCGCTCGCCACCCGCCGTCGACGGTCGTTCCGGTGAACGACTCGGTCACGACGGGCGACCCCTTCTGAGTCAGGACGGGCGCCGCGGACGCGGGCGCGGCCACGGTGACGAACGCGCTCATCGCGACAACGGTCGGTACCAGCGCGCCGGCCACCCAGCGCTTGGCGCCGAATCGGCCCGACGGTGCGGGTGTGGGGCTGGAAGGCACGGTGTTCCCCCTGCGGATGTCCGAGAAGACAATGTGGTGGACCGCCAGCTGCGGTACCGGAGAGAACGCTAGGGGCGGCACCCGGTGCGGCTTCTCTGCGCTTGATCAACGTTTGGTCAAACCCGGCGGGTGCGGCACGCGAGATCGGTCTACCCTTTGCCGGTGCCGACGTCCGGAGACAACGTCACGACAGCGTCGGCGGGTGGTGACGTCTGCGAGGATCTGAGGGCCCGCGAACCGCTCTTCCACCGGGCCGAGTGGGGGACGACGCAGGCCGATTTCCAGGCGATGATCACCGACGACTACTGGGAGATCGGGGCCTCCGGCCGGATCTATCGCCGCGAGCACGTGCTCCACGTGTTGCGCGAGCGGCACAGCGCACCGTTCGAAGACCACTGGCGTGTGGAGGATTTCGCGTGCCGCCGGCTGGCCGGCGACCTGTTCCAGGCGACGTACACGCTGTGGCAGCGGGATCGGCAGACCCGACGTTCGACGCTGTGGCGGCGGACGTCCACCGGCTGGCGCGCGGTGTTCCACCAGGGCACCGTCGTGCGGCCCGCGGACCCGGCGGCGTCGTGACCTCGAGCAGCGCGAGAAGATTTCCCGGGGTCTGGCGCGCCGGCTGCCGGGGTGCCGCCATCGGAAACAGGGGTATGCGTCATTTGTCCGTAGCAGTAACCTCACTGCACTGGGATCGGCCTGAACCGGTCGGCGATGATCGCCTCCAGGCTCTCGACGGACAGTAACCGCACACAGGTGAGCGGGGTGTTTCGACGATGCCGACCTTTCACGTACTTCTCACCGACGATGATCTCCGCAAGATCCGGATGTTGCCGGTGATCGATGTGGTGCAGGATCTGGTGTCCGCGGCGCACGAGTTCGCCGACCGCCGCGCGGATCCCCTGTGGGGTGGCTGGACCCGGAGGACCGCGGCGGCGATGGGATCGTCGTCCGCGCCGCTGCTGCGGGTGATGAACTGGGCGGCCTCGGACGTGGATTGACGTTGCAGCCCTCCGCGTTTGCCGATCAACCGTGCCTTGTCGCCCCGGATGAGGACTTCGACATGCCGATCCAGCTGCTGTTCCCGGTGCCGGTCGACTGGCAGATGCTCACCGACCCGGCCGACGAGGCGCCCCGCGACCCGCTGGGAGATCTGATGGGACACAGCCGTTCGTCGGTGCTGCGGGCGCTGCGCGACCGGCAGCACACGACGTCGAGTCTCGCCCGGGCCGTGCACCTGTCACCGGCGTCGGCCAGCGAGCACACCGCCGTGCTCCGCGCGGCGAACCTGGTCAGTTCCGCCCGGGAGGGCAACCACGTGACGCATTCGCTGACGGCGCTCGGCGCGACACTGGTGCAGTCGACGGGCGGCTGAAGATCCGGAGGTCGGCGGCCGGGGGAGCGTGTCGGACCGAGGCGCGGCGGCTCAGGGAGCGGCGGACCCGCGGTGCTGTTCCTGGGCGACCAGCGCCTCCAGGTCGGACAGCCGGTCGAGGCCGCGCAGCGGCTGGGCCAGCCGGTGGTTGCCGGTGAACTCGGCGCGGTGCCGGTGCAGGAACCACCAGTAGCCGGCCGAATACGGGCAGGCCCGCTCACCGACCCGGACCGACGGCCGGTAGGCGCAGCCACCGCAGTAGTCGCTCATCCGGTCGATGTAGGCACCGCCGGAGGCGTAGGGCTTGGTGGTGATCTGGCCGCCGTCGCCGTACTGGGACATCCCGACGGCGTTGGGCACCATCACCCAGTCGTAGCCGTCGATGAAGGCGCGGTGGAACCAGTCCATCACCTGCTCCGGGTGCCACCCGCGCTGCATCGCGTAGTTGCCGAGCACCATCAGCCGCGGGATGTGGTGCACCCAGGCGTGGTCACGCACCCCGGCCAGCACCGAGGACAGGCACCTGGCCTGCACCGCGTCGGCGTCCAATTCGGCGAACCACTTCGGGAGGTCCTGCTGGGCGCCGAGTGCGTTACGGCGCCGGTAGTCCGGGCCGAGGTACCAGTACAGGTTCCAGATGTAGTCCCGCCAGCCGATCACCTGACGGATGAACCCCTCCGCCGACGCCAGCGGCACATCGCCTGCGCGATAGGCGGTTTCGACCTGCTGGACGACCGCCAGCGGATCGAGCAGGCCGAGATTGAGCGGCGCGGAGATCAGCGAGTGCGACATCCACGCGTCACCGGCGAGCATCGCGTCCTCGTACGGCCCGAAGGTGCCCAGCCGGTGCTGGACGAAGTGGTCGAGCCGGGCCTGCGCCTCCGCCGCGGTGGCCGGGAAGCGCCGGGGCCCGTCCACGCCGAGGAACGACACGTCCCCGTCCCGTTCCCACCGGTCCAGGTCGCGGCGCACCTCGTCGTCGATCTCGTCCTCGACCGGCCACCACGGCTCGGGGACACCCAGGTCGGTCTTTCCCTTGGGCGGCGGCAACCTGTTGTCCGCGTCCAGGTTCCACCGCCCGCCGACCGGTTCGTCACCGTCCATCAGCACATCGAAACGGCGCCGGGCCAGCCGGTAGTGGTCCTCCATCAGCAGCCGCCGGGCGCCCCGGCCCTCGGCCCAGGTGCGGAAGTCGCTCATCGACGTCGCGAACCCGCGGGCCGGCAGTACCTGCACACCGGGCAGCGCGTCGACGAGCCGTTTCGCGGCGAAGCTGGTCGGGTGGCACACCGACACCCGGTCGTCACCGAGCGCCTCGGCGTACGTGCGGGCACGCCGGTAATCGCACCGCTGACCCAGTTCGGCTGCCCGGTGCCGCATCGCGGACAGCACCAGGTGGGCCTTCTGTCGGTGAAAACGACGGCGCGCGAACACGTTCCGCGACTCGACGAGCAGCACCCGCTGCTCGTCGGAGTCCAGGAAGTGCGGGCCGAGTTGGTCCCCGAACAGCCAGCGTCGATCGCCCGCATCCACCTCGGATCCCAACGACGGACTCACTCGCCGGCCGGGGCCAGAATCGTGGCGGAATGTGCCGGAACGGTCAGCGCATCGGTTCCGACGTCGACGCCGGGCACGGTCGCCAGCAGCACGCTGCCCACCGCGCCGTCCAGTGGGATGCGCCGCTGCTCACCGGCGAAGTTCACCGCGATCCGCACCCCGGACCGGTCGACCAGCAACCAGCGCTCGTCGTCGTCGAAGGACACCTCGTTGTTGTCGAACCGCGGGTCGGTCAGTTCGGCCCGTTCCCGCCGGATCCGTGCGAGATCGGTGTACAGCGCGAGCATCTCGGCGTGCACACCGGAGCCGGCCTCGTCCCAGTTCAGCTTGGCGTCCAGGAACGTCGACTCCGCCTGGGGGTCGGGGACGACGTTCGGATCCCAGCCCATCCGGGCGAACTCCTCGAGCCGGCCCTTCCGCGTCGCCTCGCCCAGGTCCGGGTCGGGGTGCGAGGTGAAGAACGCCCACGGGGTGGACGCGGCCCACTCCTCGCCCATGAACAGCATCGGGGTGAACGGCCCGGTCAGCACCAGCACGGCCGCGATGGCCAGTTCTTCACGGGACAGGTGCGCGGTGAGCCGGTCGCCGATCGCCCGGTTGCCGATCTGGTCGTGGTCCTGGGCGTAGCCGACGAACCGCCAGCTCGGGGTGGACAGGGTGTCGACCGGCCGGCCGTGGTCGCGACCGCGGAAGCTGGAGAACGTGCCGTCGTGGAAGAACGCCTTGGTGATCACCTTGGCGATCGCCGACATGGAGCCGAAATCGGCGTAGTAGCCGTCCTTCTCGCCGGTCAACGCGACGTGCACCACGTGGTGGAAGTCGTCGTTCCACTGCGCGGTCAACCCGTACCCGCCTGCCTCCCGGGGGGCGATCAGCTTCGGGTCGTTGAGGTCCGACTCGGCGATCAGGGTGAGCGGTCGCCGGACGTGCGGGGCCAGCGCATCCACCTCGATCGAGATCTCCTCGAGCAGGTGCTTGGCCTGGCTGTCGGCCAGCGCGTGCACGGCGTCCAGTCGCAGACCGTCGACGTGGTAATCGCGCAACCACATCAACACGTTGTCCAGGATGTACCGGCGCACCTCACCGGAGTCCGGGCCGTCCAGGTTGATGATGTCGCCCCAGGTGCTTTTCGCGCCGGAGTCGGTGAGGTACGGGCCGAACCTGGGCAGGTAGTTGCCGCCCGCCCCCAGGTGGTTGTAGACGACGTCCTGGATGACGGCGATGCCGCGCTGGTGGCAGGCGTCGACGAACCGCTGGTACGCCCGCGGCCCACCGTAGGTTTCCTGCACCGCGAACCACAGCACACCGTCGTAGCCCCAGTTGTGGCTGCCGTTGAACGCATTGACCGGCAGCAGTTCCACCATGTCGACGCCGATCGAAACCAGGTGATCCAGCCGCTCGATCGCCGAATCGAGGGTGCCGTCCGGCGTGAACGTCCCGACGTGCATCTCGTAGATCAGCCCGCCGCCGAGCGGCCGCCCCGTCCACCCGCCGTCACCCCACGCGTAGGCGGAGGCGTCGAACGTGCGGGTGAGCCCCTCGACCCCGGCGGGCTGCCGGCGGGACCGCGGATCGGGCAGCACCGCCGGGTCGTCGTCGATCCGGAAGCCGTACTCGATGTCGTCCGCGGCGCCCGGGATGTCGGCGGTCACCAGGCCGGCACCGGCGGTGCCCGCTGCGGCGTCGAGGTCGGCGGTCCACCAACCGCCGTCCTGCGCGTCCATCGGGTGGTCGGTGCCGCCCACCACCAGCTGGACCTTGGAGGCCCGTGGTGCCCACACCCGTGCTGTTCGGGTCATTCTCGCCTCGCCGGAGATCGTCGGTGTCGTGGAGATGTTGTGACGCAATGCCTGTCGAACTGTCGTGATTACGGCCGGCCGGCCCTGCGGCCCGCGACCGAGCTGCCGCGCCCAGCCGCAACAGCCGGCGCGACCGGGCCGGGACGGATCAGTCCTGCCGGGTCAGCAGGGCAACCGGGTAGGTCCGCAGCAGTTCGGCGACCGCGGTGTCACCGTCGACTGCGTCGCCGGTCAGCTCGTCGGTCCAGCGGCCCGGCGGCAGTGCGATCGAGGTCTCCGCCCAGCCACCCGCTGCGGCGAGCCCCGCCGGCAGCCGGGTGGCCACCGTCAGCGCGCCGCCGCGGTCGAAGGCGAACAGGTGGTCGGCGGCCGGTCCGGTCGCCGTCAGCGGGGCGTACCCCGTGAACAGTTCCGGCCGGTCGCGGCGCAGCCGCAGGGCCCGGCTGGTCACCAGCAGCTTGACGGCACCCTCGTCGTCGATCTCCGGCTGCCAGCCGTCGTCGATCTTGATCAGCAGCTCGGTCCGGCGCAGGTAGTCAACGGGCCGCCGGTTGTCCGGGTCGACCAGCGACAGGTCCCACAGCTCGGTGCCCTGGTAGACGTCTGGCACACCGGTCGAGGTGAGCTGGATCAGCTTGGCGGACAACGAGTTCGACCAGCCGAACGGTCGCAGCCGGTCGACCGTCTCGACGATGCCGGCGTTCAGCGCCGCGTCGTCGTAGACGGCGTCGACCAATGCGTGCAGCCGCTGCTCGAACGCGGTGTCCGAGTCGATCCAGCCGGTCGAGTTGCCGGCCTCGCGTGCGGCCTTCTCGGCGTAGGCGTGCAACCGCTCGCACTCGATCGGCCAGGCCCCGACCGCGGCCTGGAAGACCAGGTTCGCCAGCGGCCCGTCACCCAGCGGGGCAAGCTTGACCCACCGCCGCACCGCCGCCGCCCACTCGTCGGGCAGTTCGGAGATCACCGAGATCCGGGCCCGCACGTCCTCGGACCGCTTCGTGTCGTGGGTGGACAGCGTCGTCATCGTCGCCGGGGTGCGCTGCAGGCGGTGCCCGTTGATGGCGTGCAGTTCCTCGGGGCTGACGGAGAACTGCGCCGGCTCCCCGCCGACCTCGGTCAGCGAGGTCAGCCGGGTCCACCGGTAGAAGGCGCAGTCCTCGACGCCCTTGGCCATCACCATGCCGGACGTCTGCTGAAAACGGACGGTGAACTCCGTCTTCGGGTCCTGCAACCGGTCACCGATCGCCCGCAGCGTGGACGCGAGCTCCGGACGGTTGGCACACGCCGTTTCCAGCGCCTCGTCGAGGTACTTGCGGCCGATCGGCAGGTACGTGCGGTACACGCTGAACGAGCTGAGCAGTTCGGCGATGGCGTCGTCCGCGGCGGCGCCCAGGTCGGGCACCAACCGCGCCAGCCGCAGCACCTCCGACCGCAGGATCCCGTCGGTGACGGCCCGCTTGGTGGACCGGGTCATGGCGTGCCAATCCACCTGCAGGCCGCCGCGGAGTTCGGTGTCCAGCCGGTCGAGCATCCGCTCGCCCGCCGGGTCGACGAACAGCCGGTCCAGTGCCGCCAGTGCCTCGTACCCCGTGGTGCCGGCGCACTGCCACGACTCGGGCAGCTCCTCGTCGCCCTCGATGATCTTTTCCACCAGCACATAGCGGTGCTCGATCAGCTTGGCCAGGTCGTCCAGGTAGCCGCCGGGATCGGCCAGGCCGTCCGGGTGATCGATCCGCAGACCGTCCATCCAGTCGTTCTCCACCCACTGCTGCACCTGGCTGTGGGTCATCTCGAACACCTCGGGCAGTTCCACCCGCACGCCGGCGAGGGTGTTCACCGCGAAAAACCTGCGGTAGTTCAGTTCCGCATCGGCGCGCCGGTAGTTCATCAGCTCGTAGTGCTGCCGGGCGTGCACCTCGACCGGGCTGCCGGTGCCGGTGCCCTCCGCGATCGGGAAACGGTGGTCGTAGTAACGAAGCTCGCCGTCCTCGATGCGCAGCGCGGCGAGCTCGTCGTCGCCGTCACCCAGCACCGGGAGCCGGAGCTTGCCGTGTCCGGCCTCCCAGTCGATGTCGAATGCCGGGGCGTGCTCGGACTCGCGTCCCTTGCTGAGCACGTCCCACCACCACACCGACAGCGCCGGGGTGCCGACCCCGACGTGATTGGGCACGATGTCGATGATCACGCCGAGACCGGCGGCCCTGGCGCGCTTGGCGACCTTCGCCAGCGCCCAGTCGCCGCCCCGGCTGTCGTCGATCTCGCCGTGATCCACCACGTCGTAACCGTGTTCGGACCCGGGTTCGGCGGCCAGCACGGGGGACAGGTACATCCAGTCCGCACCCAGCTTCTCCAGGTACGGCACCAGCGCCGCCGCGTCGGCCAGATCCCACTCCGGGGTGATCTGCAGCCGGTACGTCGACCGCGGAACCCGTTGCGGCACATCCTGTCGCGCGGTGACAGCGGCCGCGCCGGCTGCACCGGAACCAGTTGCGGGGGAGCCTGGCAAAGGGGAACCGGTTGTCTCGGAATCGGTCCCGCCTGAAACTGCTGCACGGGAATCGGTGGCGGCCGGACGGCGCTCCTGCTGGAGCGCCGTCCCCACCGCGAGCTCAGAGATCGCTCCGGCCGTGTTCTGCTGCGTCACAATGCTGAACTTCCCTCGGAGTCGTTCGCTGAATCACTTCTTCTTGGTGCGGCGTGCCTTTGGCGCGGGCTTCTCACCTGCGTCCGCGCTCGGCGCCGGAACCTGCTGCTCCTCGGTGCGGACCGGCGCGGTCACCGGGCGATCCTCCGCCGGCTCGGCCGGTACCTCGGTCACGACCTCCTCGGACACCACGACGTCGCGGGTCGGTGCAGCCTCCACCGACACCCCGGCTTCGGCCCGCATCGGCACCGGCACCGGTGCGATGGTGGGCACCGCGGCCGCCGCGAGCCCCGGCGTGGGTTCCTCCCCAACCGCGGCAAGTGCCTGGAGCACAACGGTTCCCTTACCGGAGACCGACACCTTCCCGCCGCCGACGATGGCCTCGGCCTGCTCGGGCACACCGGCGGTGTCGATGATCAGCCGCCACGCCGGGGCGAACTCCTCCGGCGGCAGCACCCAGTCCAGGGTCTCGTCATGGGCGTTGAACAACAGCAGGAACGAGTCGTCCACGATGCGCTGGCCACGGCTGTCCATGCCGCGAATGCCATTGCCGTTCATGAACATTCCGACCGAGCGGCCGAATCCCGCACCCCAGTCCTCGGGCGTCATCAGGGTGCCGCCCGGCGTCATCCAGACGATGTCCGGCAACGGTTCGCCCTCGGCGCGGGCCGCGGGGCGGCCGTCGAAGAACCGGCGGCGGCGGAACGTCGGGTGCTGGCGGCGGAGCCGGGCCACCGACGCGGTGAACTCGATCAGGGCCTCATCCGCCTCGAGCCAGTGAATCCAGCTGAGCTCGGAGTCCTGGGCGTAGGTGTTGTTGTTGCCCTGCTGGGTGCGCCCCAGCTCGTCACCGTGGGCGATCATCGGAACGCCCTGGGACAGCAGCAGTGTCGCCAGGAAGTTGCGCTGCTGCCGGCCGCGCAGGGCGAGGATGTCCGGATCATCGGTGGGACCCTCGACACCGCAGTTCCACGACCGGTTGTGCGATTCTCCGTCCCGGTTGTCCTCGCCGTTGGCGTCGTTGTGCTTCTCGTTGTAGGACACCAGGTCCCGCAGGGTGAAACCGTCGTGTGCCGTCACGAAGTTGATCGAGGCGACCGGCCGGCGGCCCGACGTCTCGTACAGGTCGGCCGACCCGGTCAACCGGGAGGCGAACTCGCCCAGCGTCGCCGGCTCACCGCGCCAGAAGTCGCGGACCGTGTCGCGGTACTTGCCGTTCCACTCCGTCCACTGCGGCGGGAAGTTGCCGACCTGGTACCCGCCGGGGCCGATGTCCCACGGCTCGGCGATCAATTTGACCTGGGAGACGACCGGGTCCTGCTGCACGAGTTCGAAGAAGGTGGACAGCCGGTCGACGTCGTAGAACTCGCGGGCCAGGGTGGCCGCCAGGTCGAAGCGGAAACCGTCGACGTGCATCTCGGTCACCCAGTACCGCAGCGAATCCATGATCAGCTGCAGCGAGTGCGGGTGCCGGACATTGAACGAGTTGCCGGTGCCCGTGTAGTCCATGTAGTACCGCTTGTCGTCCTCGACGAGGCGGTAATACGCGCCATTGTCGATCCCGCGGAACGACAGGGTGGGGCCCAGGTGATTGCCCTCGGCGGTGTGGTTGTAAACGACGTCGAGAATGACCTCGATACCGGCGTTGTGCAGGGATTTCACCATTGCCTTGAATTCCTGCACCTGCTGGCCGCGCTCACCGAACGCCGAATAGGTGTTCTGCGGCGCGAAGAATCCGATGGTGTTATAACCCCAGTAATTCGACAGCCCCTGGTCGATCAGCGTGCTGTCGTTGACGAACTGGTGGACCGGCATGAGTTCGATCGCGGTGACGCCGAGCCGGGTGAGGTGGTCGATCACCGCCGGGTGCGCGACCCCGGCGTAGGTGCCGCGCTGGTTGGCGGGCACCTCCGGGTGCAGCGCCGTCAGCCCCTTGACGTGCGCCTCGTAGATGACGCTGTCGTTGTACGGGATGCGCAGCGACCGGTCGCCGGTCCAGTCGAAGAACGGGTTGATGACGACGCCGTGCATCATGTGCGGACCCGAGTCGGCGTCGTTCTTGGTGTCCGGCTCGCCGAGGTTGTAGGAGAACAGTGACGGGTCCCAGTCGATGGCCCCGGACACCGCCTTGGCGTACGGGTCGAGCAGCAGCTTGTTCGGGTTGCAGCGCGAGCCCCACTGCGGCTCGTAGGGGCCGTGCACGCGGTAGCCGTAGCGCTGGCCCGGCTGCACCGTGGGCAGATAGCAGTGCCAGACGTAGGCGTCCACCTCGGGCATCGGGATGCGGGTCTCGCCGCCGCGTTCCCCGATGAGACACAGTTCGACGCGCTCGGCCGCCTCGCTGTAGATCGCGAAGTTGGTTCCGGTGCCGTCGAAGGTGGCGCCGAGCGGATACGGTTGTCCCGGCCAGATTTCCATGGTGCTCCTTGCTCATATGGTTACCGCAGCAATGCCCGGTACATGTAGTTTCGAAACGATCGCTCGCCGCTGAGCAGAGCACCGCCCGGTCGGAAGTAAATGCGCCGGGGGCGGCCGATCAACCTTAACCGCGGAGGCGGACACCCCCGGACCGTTCCGCTGTGCAGTTGATCCCGGTTGAGTTCCCACCAGCGGGGTACCGCCGAGGAGGTCCGGAGCGTCGGGGTGCTCGATTACCCTCGCCGATGTGCCGGATCCCTCGCTGTACCGCCCTGCCCCCGGGTCCATCCCGGAGTCGCCGGGGGTGTACCGGTTCCGTGATCCCGGTGGCCGGGTCATCTACGTCGGCAAGGCCAAGAGCCTGCGTCAGCGCCTCAACTCGTACTTCGCCGATCTCTCGTCGCTGCACCCCCGCACGGCCCAGATGGTCACCAGCGCTGCGGGTGTGGAGTGGACGGTGGTGTCCACCGAGGTCGAGGCGCTGCAGCTGGAATACAACTGGATCAAGGAGTTCGACCCGCGGTTCAACGTCCGCTACCGGGACGACAAGTCGTACCCGGAACTGGCGGTCACCCTCTTCGAGGAGTACCCGCGCCTGCAGGTGATGCGCGGCCCGCACCGCAAGGGCGTGCGCTACTTCGGTCCCTATGCGCACGCATGGGCCATCCGGGAGACGCTCGACCTGCTGCTGCGGGTCTTCCCGGCGCGCACCTGTTCCGCCGGAGTGTTCCGGCGGTCCCAGCAGATCGGCCGGCCCTGCCTGCTCGGGTACATCGGTAAGTGCTCCGCGCCGTGCACGGGCCAGGTCACCGCCGAGGAGCACCGGGAGATCGTCGACGACTTCTGCGACTTCATGGCAGGCAAGGCCGACCCGTTGATCCGGCGCCTGGAGCGGGAAATGGGCGACGCGGCCGCGGCCCTCGATTTCGAGAAGGCCGCCCGGCTCCGGGACGATCTCGGTGCCCTGCGCCGGGCGGTGGAGAAGCAGGCCGTCGTCCTGGGTGACGGCACCGACGCGGACGTCATCGGGATCGCGGCCGACGAGTTGCTGGCGTCGGTGCAGATCTTCCATGTCCGCGGCGGCCGGGTCCGCGGCCAGCGCGGATGGATCGTCGACGTCGACGCGGACAGTGCCGGTGACGCCGGCCTGCCGTCTCTGGTGGAGAACTTCCTGCTGCAGTTCTACGGCGGACGGGCCGATGACGACGGCGCCACAGCCGTGCCGCGGGAGATCCTGGTGCCGGTGCTGCCCAGCGAGGAGGCCGCCACCGGTTCCGAGCTGGTCTCGTGGCTGTCCGAGCTCCGCGGGTCGCGGGTGTCGCTGCGGGTCGCGCAGCGCGGCGACAAGCGGGCACTGGCCGAGACCGTCACCCGCAACGCCGCGGAGGCACTCGCGCAGCACCGGCTGAAGCGGGCCAGCGACCTGACGGCGCGGTCCGCTGCGCTGACCGAGCTCGCCGACACGCTGGGCATGGACGTCGCGCCGCTGCGGATCGAGTGCATCGACATCTCGCACGTGCAGGGCACCGACGTGGTGGCGTCCCTGGTGGTGTTCGAGGACGGCCTGCCCAAACGCAGCGACTACCGGCGGTTCGCGATCCGGGACCGCCCCGGGGATGACGTCGCCTCCATCGCCGAGGTGGTCCGCCGGCGGTTCAGCCACGGCATGCCCAAGCGCTCCGGGCAGGACGGCGCGGAGGCCGGCTCCGGCTCCGGCGGCGGACCGGTCCGTGACGAGCGGACCGGTCCGGTCGGATCGTCCGGCGAGGTGCCGGCCGGCGCGCAACCCAGCGACGGCGAACCGACCTACCGGCGCGGCATCGACCCGGAAACCGGCCGGCCGCGGCGGTTCGCCTATCCGCCGCAGCTGCTGGTCGTCGACGGCGGCGCCCCGCAGGTCAACGCCGCCGCGACCGAACTCGCCGAACTCGGCGTCGTCGACGTCACGGTATGCGGGCTGGCCAAACGGCTGGAGGAGGTGTGGGTCCCAGCCCAGGAGGACCCGATCATCTTCCCGCGCACCAGCGAGGCCCTGTACCTGCTGCAGCGACTGCGGGACGAGGCGCACCGCTTCGCGATCACCTACCACCGGGCCAAACGAAGCAAGTCCATGACGGTGTCCGCTCTGGACAACGTGCCGGGCCTGGGCCAGGTGAGGCGCACGACGCTGGTCAAACATTTCGGGTCGGTGGCGGCGCTGCGCAAGGCCGACGTGGAGGACATCCTCGCGGTGCCGGGCATCGGCCGGCGCACCGCGGAGGCGATCGTCGCCGCGCTCGGCGGCCCCGGTGACGGCGCCGCCGGACAGCGTCCGGTCCGACTTACGGACGAATCCGGCAGGTCGACCGCGCAGTTCGACGCGCGGGAGGTCCCGATACCGATAGCGTCCACTCCAACACGCTCCGACACGACGCGCGAGATGGCCGACGCCATCACGGGGGTTGCGGGCGGTGACCGGCACGAGCCCGTTCAGCTCGTCGCAGGCCCCGGTGGCGCTGTGTCCGGCAGTTCCGTATCGAGCAGTGCCGGCCGGGACGATCCGGGGCGGGGTGGCGCGCCGGATGCCGGTGGTCGAGGGGGAGAGGCAGCACATGGACACGGTTGAGCCCGGCGACGGGTCCGGGTCGGAGGGGGAGGCGCCGGTGAGTGCACCCGAACCGTCCGGCGGCATCCAGGTCGCGATCGTCTCCGGCCTGTCCGGGGCAGGTCGCTCCACGGCGGCCAAGTGCCTGGAGGACCTGGGCTGGTTCGTCGTCGACAACCTGCCGCCGGAGCTGATCACCACCATGGTGGACCTCGGGTCACGGACCAGCGGTGACGTCACCAAGATCGCCATCGTGCTGGACGTCCGGTCCCGGGCCTTCACCGAGGACCTGGCGTCGGTGATCAAGCACCTGGACGCCCGCGGCTACCGGCCGACCGTGCTGTTCCTGGAGGCCAGCGACGCGGCGCTGATCCGGCGGTTCGAGGCGAACCGCCGGTCGCATCCGCTGCAGGACGGCGGCCGGCTGGCCGACGGGGTGGCGTCCGAGCGCGCCGTGCTGGAGCCGCTGCGGCAGGAGGCGGACGTCGTCGTCGACACCTCCGAGCTGTCCGTGCACCAACTGCGGGCCGAGGTGGAGCGGGCGTTCGGGCACTCGGCGCGCGACCGCAAGTCGACGCTGAGCATCGTCTCGTTCGGCTTCAAGTACGGCCTGCCGCTGGACGCCGACCTGGTGATCGACATGCGATTCCTGCCCAATCCGCACTGGATCCCTGAGCTGCGACCACACACCGGGCTCGACCCGGACGTGTCCGATTACGTCCTGTCGCAGGAGGGTGCGACCGAGTTCCTGGACCGTTACGTGGAGCTGATCGGCCTGATCAGCGGCGGGTACAAGCGGGAGGGCAAGCGCTATCTCACCCTCGCCGTCGGGTGCACCGGCGGGAAGCACCGGAGCGTCGCCACGGCCGAGGAGTTGCGCCGCCGGCTGGAGAGCGACGCGCTGTCCGTGCAGGTGGTCCATCGCGACCTGGGTCGCGAGTGATGGGCACCGGGCCCGCCGGACCGCGACCGTCCGCATCCCAGCCGGCGACAGTCGAGCCGGCGCGATCCGGACCGCCGGGAGTCGAACGTCCCGCATCCGACCCGCCGGCGCGGCCGAGGGTGGTCGCCCTCGGCGGCGGGCACGGCCTGTTCGCCATGCTGTCCGCCCTGATGGAACTGGACGTCGACGTGACGGCGGTCGTGACGGTCGCCGACGACGGCGGCTCATCCGGCCGGCTGCGCCGCGAGGTGCCCGGCATCGTTCCGCCGGGCGACCTGCGGATGGCGCTCGCCGCACTGGCCGAACCGACCGATCGCGGGCGGCTGTGGACGACCACGTTCCAGCACCGCTTCCTCGGCCAGGGGGCGCTGGCCGGCCACCCGGTCGGCAACGTCGTGCTGGTCGGGCTGAGCCAGGTGCTCGCCGACCCGGTGGCCGCGCTGGATGCGGCCGGCGAGTTGCTCGGCGCCCGCGGCCGCGTGCTTCCGATGGCCTGCCAGCCGCTGGACATCGTCGCCGACGTGCAGGGGCTCGACGAGGACCCGCTGGCTGTGCGCCGGATCCGAGGGCAGGTTGCCGTCGCCAGCACACCCGGCACGGTGCGGAGCGTGCGGCTGGAACCGGCCGACGCCACGGCCTGCCCGGAGGCGCTGGCCGCCATCTCCGACGCCGACCTGATCACCTTCGGACCCGGCTCCTGGTACTCCAGCGTCCTGCCGCACCTGATGCTGCCGGACCTGGCCGCGGCCATCATCGCCAGTCCCGCGCACCGGCTCGTCGTACTCAACCTCGCGCCGCAGGTCGGTGAGACAGAAGGATTCTCGCCCGAGGAGCACCTGGACGTACTCTCAGCCCACGCCCCGGATCTGCGCGTCGACACCGTGCTTGCAGATCGACGGTCGGTGGCCCTGCCGCAGCGGCTCGGAACGGCCGCCACCGGCATCGGCGCCGCTCTGGAACTGCACGACGTCGCGGTCGCGGGAACCGCGCGGCACGACACGGGCCGGCTGGCGGCGTCGCTGAAAACGATCATCGATCGATCGGTCTCGGCGCGCCCCGCGGCCCCGGCTTCCGGGCCGGCCGGCGTGTCGGGTGAAATGTCTTCGAGAACGAACAGGGAGCGCCCGCAATGGCGATGACGGCCACGGTCAAGGACGAACTCAGCCGCGTGTCGGTGACCAAGGTGTCGGCGCGCAAGGCAGAGGTGTCGGCGCTGCTCCGGTTCGCAGGCGGCCTGCACATCGTCGCCGGCCGGGTGATCGTCGAGGCTGAGCTGGACACCGGCGCGGTGGCCCGCCGACTGCGCCGGGAAATCGGCGAACTGTACGGGCAGGTCGCCGACGTGCAGGTGCTGTCCGCGTCCGGGCTGCGTAAGGGCACCCGGTACGTCGTGCGGGTGGTGGCCGGCGGCGATTCGCTGGCCCGGCAGACCGGGCTGATCGACCAGCGCGGCCGGCCGGTCCGCGGCCTGCCGCCGCAGATCGTCGCCGGCTCCGTCGGAGACGCCGAGGCCGCCTGGCGCGGCGCCTTTCTCGCGCACGGATCGCTGACCGAACCCGGCCGCAGTGCCTCTCTCGAGGTCACCTGCCCCGGCCCCGAGGCCGCGCTGGCCCTGGTCGGTGCCGCCCGCCGGATGGGCATCGGCGCGAAGGCCCGCGAGGTGCGGGGCGCTGATCGGGTGCTGGTCCGGGACGGCGACGCGATTGCCGCCCTGCTCACCCGGCTCGGCGCGCACTCCTCCATGCTCGCCTGGGAGGAGCGGCGGATGCGCCGCGAGGTCCGCGCGACCGCCAATCGGCTGGCCAACTTCGACGACGCCAACCTGCGCCGGTCCGCGCGGGCGGCCGTGGCGGCGTCCGCCCGGGTGGAGCGTGCGCTGGCCATCCTCGGTGACGACGCCCCGGAGCACCTCAGCCAGGCCGGCCGGTTGCGGATCGCGCACGGTCAGGCCTCGCTGGAGGAGCTGGGCCAGCTGGCCGACCCGCCGATGACGAAGGACGCCGTCGCCGGGCGGATCCGGCGGCTGCTGACGATGGCCGACAAGCGGGCGGCCGACCTCGGCATCCCGGACACCGAGTCGGCCGTCACCGCGGACATGCTGGACGGCTGACGGCCCGGGCCGGGCGCGTGTGTCATGCCGACCGCGTGCGGCCGGCCCGACGGCCGGCGTGGCCGGCGGCGGGAACCCAGCGCCGGGGCAGCGGGGACGTTCACCGCTCGTTCATCGGATGGCCGAGGAGAATTCATCTGTCCTACCGCCTTCCGCGCGCGCTGCCGAGTGCGCAACGTCCCGTCATTTCCCGCGTGAACAGGGGGCGGCAGGACCTGCGTCCCGTCCTTTCCGCCGCAGCGAGGGCCGACGAGCCCGGCGGTTGCAGCCCCGATACAGTTGGCCCCGGTCGCTGCCCCGTCAGCTGTGGGGTGCACCACTGATCAACCCGTCCGGGGCCATCAGGGCCGCCGGCGGGATTCCCTAGAGGAGGGCTGACACACGTGACTGTGCGCGTCGGAGTGAACGGATTCGGCCGAATCGGCCGCAACTTCTGGCGAGCGGTCGACTCTCTCGACCAGGACATCGAGATCGTCGCCGTCAACGACCTGACCGACACCAAGACCCTCGCCCACCTGCTCAAGTACGACTCGGTGATGGGCAAGCTGCCCTACGAGGTACACGCCGGCGACGGCGCCATCAGCGTGGACGGCAAGGAGTTCAAGGTGCTGTCCGATCGCGATCCGGGCAACCTGCCCTGGGGCGATCTGGGTGTCGATGTCGTCATCGAATCCACCGGTTTCTTCACCAAGGCCGATGCCGCCCGTGCGCACGTCAGCGCGGGCGCCAAGAAGGTACTGATCTCCGCGCCGGCCACCGGCGAGGACCTGACCGTCGTGCTGGGCGTGAACGACGACGCCTACGACGGATCGCAGACGATCATCTCCAACGCCTCCTGCACCACGAACTGCGTGGCGCCGATGGCGAAGGTGCTGCACGAGAACTTCGGCCTGGTACAGGGTCTGATGACGACGGTGCACGCCTACACGAACGACCAGGTGATCCTGGACTTCCCGCACAAGGACCTGCGCCGCGCCCGCGCCGCCGCCATCAACATCATCCCGACCACCACCGGTGCCGCCAAGGCCACCGCGCTGGTGCTGCCGGAGCTGAAGGGCAAGCTGCACGGTTACGCGCTGCGGGTTCCGGTGCCGACCGGTTCGGTCACCGACCTGACCGTCGAGCTGGAGAAGGGCACCACCGTCGACGAGGTCAACGCCGCGTTCAAGGCTGCCGCCGATTCCGGGCCGCTGCAGAACCGGCTGTTCTACTCGACCGACCCGATCGTGTCCTCGGACATCGTCGGCTCGCCGGCGTCGTGCACGTTCGACTCGCCGCTGACCATCGGTCTGGGCGGCAACTTCTTCAAAATCGTCGGTTGGTACGACAACGAGTGGGGCTACTCGAACCGGCTCGTGGACCTCACCTCGCTGGTGGGCAAGAGCCTGTAGTCAGGGCCTTTCATCGGCGTTCGTCGATCGGTCAGCCTGTGGGCGGCGGTGGCGGTCACCCGGCGTGGTGGCCGCCCCCGCGGGCTGCCGTCCGCCGGCGTGGACCGCTGTCCTGCAACCGCCTGCCCGCACATCAACGCTGCTTGCTGACGAGAACCCTGTCGTCGCAACCGCGTTCGCGACAGGTGCGTCCCCGGGGTACCGCCGACCCAGAACACCGTCGCATCCGAGAACTGTCGCCCCCGAGAACTGTCTAGGAGCCCGCGAAAGTGCACACTCTCGACGACCTGCTTGCATCCGGCGTGGCCGGCCGCACCGTGCTGGTCCGTTCCGACCTCAACGTCCCACTGGACGGGGAGGTGATCACCGACGACGGGCGGATCCGCGCGTCGCTACCCACCCTGCAGGCACTGGTGCAGGGCGGGGCGCGGGTGGTGGTCACCGCGCACCTCGGCCGTCCCAAGGGCGTACCGGAGTCGAAGTATTCGCTGGCCCCGGCGGCCGCTCGGCTCGGCGAGCTGCTCAACACCACCGTGCCGCTCGCCGATGACCTCGTCGGGCCGTCCGCCCGGGAAACCGTCGCCGCACTCGGCGACGGCGGCGTGGCGATGCTGCAGAACGTGCGGTTCGACGCCCGGGAGACGTCCAAGGACGCCGCCGAGCGCGCCGCGCTCGCCGACGACCTGGTCGCCGTGGTGGGTGACGGTGCCGCGTTCGTCTCCGACGGGTTCGGCGTCGTGCACCGCAAGCAGGCGTCGGTCTACGAGATCGCGCAGAAGCTCCCGCACTACGCCGGCTACCTGGTCACGGCGGAGACCGCCGTGCTCAAGAAGCTGACCGTCGACCCCGAGCGGCCGTACGCCGTGATCCTGGGCGGATCGAAGGTCTCGGACAAGCTCGGCGTCATCACCTCGCTGCTGCCCCGGGTCGACTCGCTGCTGATCGGCGGCGGTATGGCGTTCACCTTCCTGGCCGCGCAGGGCCACGGCGTCGGCGCCTCGCTGCTGCAGGAGGACCAGATCGAGACCTGCCGGCAGCTGCTCGCCGACAACGGCGACAAGATCGTGTTGCCCACCGACGTCGTCGTCGCCGATGCGTTCTCCGCCGACGCGACCACCCAGATCGTGGGCGCCGACGGCATTCTCGACGGCTGGCTCGGCCTGGACATCGGCCCGGAGACCGCCGCCCGGTTCTCGCAGATCGCCACCGACTCGGCCACCGTCTTCTGGAACGGCCCGATGGGCGTGTTCGAACTTGCGCCGTTCGCCGACGGCACCCGCACCGTCGCCGAGGCCATCTCCGCTTCGACGTCGTTCTCGGTGGTGGGCGGCGGCGACTCGGCGGCCGCCGTGCGCATCCTCGGCGTCGACGAATCCGGCTTCACCCACATCTCGACCGGTGGCGGTGCCTCCCTCGAATACCTCGAGGGCAAGGAACTGCCCGGTCTCGCCGTACTGGAGGCATGACGAGCATGACGAACGGCCAACGCAAGCCGCTGATCGCCGGCAACTGGAAGATGAACCTCAATCACCTCGAGGCCATCGCCCTGGTGCAGAAGATCGCGTTCACCCTGCCGGACAAGTACTACCAGCACGTCGAGGTCGCGGTGATTCCGCCGTTCACCGCGTTACGGTCGGTGCAGACCCTCGTCGACGCCGACAAGCTCAAGATCGTTTACGGGGCTCAGGACCTGTCGGCCAAGGACTCCGGCGCCTACACCGGTGAGGTGTCCGGCACCATGCTGAGCAAGCTCGGCTGCACCTACGTGCTGGTCGGGCACTCCGAGCGCCGCGAGTACCACCACGAGTCCGACGAGCTGCTGGCCGCCAAGGTCAACGCCGCCTACCGCAACGGGATCACCCCGCTGCTCTGCTTCGGTGAGGGACTGGAGGTCCGCGAGGCCGGCAACCAGGTCAAGCACTCCGTGGATCAGATGCTGGCCGCAATGGCCGACGTCACGCCGGAGCAGGCGGCCTCCATCGTGCTCGCCTACGAGCCGGTGTGGGCCATCGGCACCGGCCGGGTCGCCACCCCCGCCGACGCGCAGGAGGTGTGCGGCGCCGCGCGCGCCGCGCTGGCCGAGAAGTACGGCGCCGACATCGCCGGCGGCATCCGCATCCTGTACGGCGGCTCGGTGAAGTCGAGCAACGTCTCGGAGATCACGGCGCAGCCCGACGTCGACGGCGCGCTGGTCGGCGGTGCGTCGCTGGACGGCACGGAGTTCGCGAATCTCGCCGCCAACGCGGTGGGCGTGCTGTCCTGATCCGCCGGGTCGGCAGGCCGGGTTAGACTCGTCCCGACCTCGGTCGGCGCAGTTCTGCTGCGCCGACCACCTGACGAGCAAGGCAGACATGATTCTCTTTCTCCAGATTCTGCTGGTGATCACCAGCCTCGGGCTGATGGCGTTGATCCTGTTGCACCGCGGCAAGGGCGGTGGCCTTTCCTCGCTGTTCGGTGGGACGATGCAGTCGTCGCTGTCCGGGTCGTCGGTGGTGGAGAAGAACCTCGATCGCCTGACGCTCTTCGTGGCCGCGGTATGGGCGATCTCGATCGTGGGTGTCGGCCTGCTGCTGAAGGTCGGCGCCTAGCCATCGCCCGCGTCCCGGTCTTGTACGGCCGTGACGCGGCGGAGCGGGTGGGTACGGCTGTTCCGGTGGGAGACCATCGGCATCGACAGAACGGGCAGGTCGTCATGGCGGGTGGCAATCCGATTCGCGGGTCACGGATAGGTGCCGGTCGGATGGGGGAGTCGGACCGCGGGGACTCCGCGCCCCGTCACAAGCTCGACTTCTACTGCGCCAACGGTCACGTCACGCGGCTGGCCTTCGCGCTGGATGCGGAGATCCCGGAAACGTGGGATTGCCCGAGTTGCGGGCTTCCGGCCGGTCAGGACCGCTCCGAGCCGCCGCCCGCGCCGAAGGTGGAGCCGTACAAGTCGCACTTGGCGTACGTCAAGGAACGACGCAGCGAAGAGGACGGCGAGGCCCTGCTCGCCGAGGCGCTGGCCAGGATCGCCGACCGGCGCACCCCGCAGTCCTGACGTGTGAGTTCGCTCTGCGAACAGGCCGTGCCTGTTGCGGGCAGGGTGTCGGCCGGCGCGGGCACGCGGCAATCCGCCCTCTGTCGTCCGCGGCTCCGGCGACAGGATCGATCCGCCGTCAGCTACAGGATCTTGAGCATCCGGGTGTTGCCGAGGGTGTTCGGTTTCACGTACGGCAGATCGAGGAACTCCGCGACCCCCCGGTCGTAGGACGACCGCAATTCGGCGTACGCCTCCTGCGACAGGTTCAGCTCCTTGATCGGCTCGAACCCCAGCGAGCGGAAGAAGTCCACCTCGAAGGTCAGCACGAACAACCGGTGCAGCCCGAGGTGCTTGGCATGCTCGATCAGCGCGGTGCACACCGCCCGGCCCACGCCGCGCCGCCGGAGCGCGGGATCGGTTGCCACGGTGCGGATCTCGCCGAGGTCCTCCCACAGCACGTGCAGCGCGCCGCAGCCGACCAGGGCACCTTCGTACTCGGCGACCCAGAACTCGGTGACGTCCTCGAACAGGTTCGCCAGGGTCTTCTCCAGCAGGATCGGCCCGGCGTGCGCATCCACCAGCCGCTTGATGGCCCGCACGTCGGTGACCCGCGCCCGATGCACCACAAGGGATGTCTGGTCGGAGGTCACGGCGCACCACGATAGCCGCCGCTGAAAGCTCCCGGCGTCGACTCCCCGGCGTCGACTCCCCGGCGTCGGTGCCGGCATCACCCCGACAGCGCCCGCCGGCCGGCGACGTCACGATTCCCGGCCCGGACGGTCGGCGCACTAGGGTAGGGCGGTGTCCGCTGTGTTCGAGGTTCCCTCCACCGAGTCGAGGGGAACCCGACCGGCAACCGCGGCACCGCGGGCCGGCCGGCCGGACGCCGGCGGATCCGCCCCGACCACGGTGAATCTCGTGACGTTGGGCTGCGCCCGCAACGAGGTCGACTCCTCCGAGATCGCCGGGCGGCTGCAGAACGGCGGCTACCGCCTGGTCGCCGAGCCCGCCGCCGCGGACGTCGTGGTGGTGAACACCTGCGCCTTCGTGGCCAGCGCCAAGAAGGACTCCATCGACACAGTCCTCGCTGCCGCCGACACCGGCGCCAAGGTGGTGGCCGTCGGGTGCCTTGCCGAGCGGTACGGCGCCGAACTGGCCGAGGCGCTGCCCGAAGCGGACGCGGTGCTCGGCTTCGACGCCTACCCCGATCTCGCGTCCCTGCTCGGTGACGTCGTGGACGGTCACCGCCCGCCCGCGCACACCCCGGTGGACCGGCGGCTGCTGCTGCCCATCTCGCCGGCCGCCCGCCCCGCGGCGTCCTCATCGGTCTCCCTCCCGGGGCACTTCCCGGCGTCCGGCCCCACCCAGTTCCGCACGCTGCTGAACTCCGGGCCGGTGGCCCCCCTGAAGATCGCGTCGGGCTGCGACCGCAGGTGCACGTTCTGCGCGATCCCGTCGTTCCGGGGCGCGTTCGTCTCGCGGCCGGTGCAGGAGATCGTCGACGAGGCCGGCTGGCTGGCCGGGCAGGGCGTCCGGGAGATCGTGCTGGTCAGCGAGAACTCCACCTCCTACGGCAAGGACCTGCCCGGGGACCGGCAGCTCGAGCACCTGCTCGAGGCGCTGGCGGTGGTGCCCGGCATCGCCCGGGTGCGGCTGTCCTATCTGCAGCCCGCCGAGACCCGCCCGTGGCTGGTCGAGGCGATCGCCACCATCCCGGGGGTCGCCGACTACTTCGACATGTCGTTCCAGCACGCGTCCGAGCCGGTGCTGCGCCGGATGCGCCGGTACGGCTCGCGGGCGGCCTTCCTCGCGCTGGTAGATCAGATCCGCGCCGCCGCACCGGCCGCCGGCATCCGGTCCAACGTCATCGTCGGGTTCCCGGGCGAGACCGAGCACGACCTCGCCGAGCTGGAGGCGTTCCTGACCGGCGCCATGATGGACGCGGTCGGCGTGTTCGGGTACTCCGACGAGGACGGCACCGCGGCCGCCGACCTGCCCGACAAGATCGACGACGACGAGATCGCCGACCGGGTGGAACGGGTCACCGCGCTGGTCGAGGAGCTGACCAGCCAGCGCGCGGAGGACCGGATCGGCACGGACATGCTCGTGCTCGTCGACGAGGTCACCGGTGACGGTGCCGCCGGCCGCGGCCCTCACCAGGCCCCCGAGGTGGACGGCAATGTGCGGATCGTCAGCGGCGTCGCCGCGCTCGCCGCGGGGCAGCTGGTGCGCTGCCGGATCGTCGGCAGCGAGGGCATCGACCTGCTCGCGGTCGCCCGGGAGGTGCTCGCCTCGTGACGGACCGCCCGGCGCCCGTTCCGCTGGTGAACCTGCCGAACGCGCTCACCGTCCTGCGGCTCATTCTCGTCCCGGTGTTCCTGCTGGCCTTGTTCGCGCAGGGCGGGCACGACCCGACCTGGCGCTGGATCGCCTGGGCCATCTTCGCGATCGCCGCCGTCACCGACCGGTACGACGGGCACATCGCCCGCAAGCGCGGCCAGGTCACCGACTTCGGCAAGATCGCTGACCCGATCGCCGACAAGGCGCTGACCGGGTCGGCGCTGATCGGGTTGTCCATGCTGGGCGACCTGGCCTGGTGGATCACCCTGGTGATCCTGGTTCGGGAGATCGGCATCACGCTGCTGCGGTTCGCGGTGATCCGGTACGGGGTGATCGCGGCCAGCCCCGGCGGCAAGGCGAAGACGTTCGTGCAGATCATCGCCATCGGGCTGTACATCCTGCCGCTGCCGGCGTCGCTGACGTGGGTCGCCACCGGCATGATGGCGCTGGCCGTGGTGCTGACCGTCGTGACCGGCATCGACTACCTGGTGCGAGCGTGGAACGTGTACGCCAGGGCCCGGCACGGCCACGTCGAACGCCCACCCGCCTGACCCGGCCTGACGATGCATGAACTGGCCGCCGCGGTCGGGGTCGATCGGCAGGACGTCGCCGCGCTGCTGGCCACCCTCACCGCCCGGCGGCTGACGGTGGCCACCGCGGAGTCACTGACCGGCGGGCTGCTGGCCGCGCTGCTCACCGAGCTGCCCGGGTCGAGCGCCGTGGTCCGGGGCGGACTGGTCGCGTACGCGACCGACCTCAAGCACCGGCTGGCGGGAGTGGATGACGCTCTGCTGGCCCGCCGCGGTGCCGTGGACCCGGAGGTGGCGTGGCAGCTGGCGGTCGGCGCCCGGCTGCGCTGCGGCGCGGACGTCGGAATCGGGTTGACCGGCGTCGCCGGCCCCGACCCGCAGGACGGCAAACCGGTGGGCACGTTCTACTGCGCGGTGGCCGGCCCGGCCGGGTATCGGGACGAGCGGGCGTCCGGGCCGGGCGAGTTGGAGCGCGATTCGCTCGCCGAAGCGGAGCCGGATCCGACCGGCGTGCGACGCCGGGTCAGGGCGGCGGCGGTGCGCTCCGCGCTGCAGATGCTGGCCAACATCCCCGCAACGATTTCGTAACCCCGCGGTGACCGGGGTACTGGAACATCGGTGACGGCGTTCACGTTGTGATGATTGTCGGCGGTGACCAGCCGACACTGACATAGCGCACGGTAGCGTGGAAGCCTCCAGCATCAACGTCCGGGCTCTCGGTAAGAGGGTGAACCATCCCAGCATCACCAGCAGTGATCGGTAACGCCGAAGTGCATCTCTTCGGTGGCGCAAACTGGTATTTCCACCAGTGGACCGGGAAAGATCCCGAGCCGCTGGTGTTCTCGTCAGCAGGGCAGTACGGACCGAAGCAGCAGTTCCGGATTGACCCAGGTGGGAAGGAGGTGCGACATGCTCCTGCGTAATGCTCTCGGAGAGACACTGCGCGACGCTCGTAATCGGCAGAACCGCACACTGCGCGATGTCTCGACCGCGGCCAATGTCTCGCTCGGGTACCTCTCGGAAGTCGAGCGGGGCCGTAAGGAAGCGTCCAGTGAATTGCTCGCTTCCATCTGTGACGCTCTTGATCTGGAGTTGTCCGACCTCCTCGACTCGGTGAGCGCCGCGATGCGGACGGACTCCGTGGCCGTCGACAAGCGCAGCGTGATCAGCAACTCGGTCAAGACCGGAATGGGAGCCTCGAACCGGCCCCGGCCCGGCGGCATCGATGCGCTCAACATCGACCCGACCCTGCGGATCGTGGTGCCGTACGGCTCGACCCGCCCGGGGGCCCCGGTCGGCTGAGCTCACACCCGGGTGTGCGCCAGCGCCTCCAGCGCGGCGATCGCCCGGGCCGCGGCGTCGTACGGCACGAACAGGTGGTCGTGGTGAGCGCCGGCGATCACGTTGCACGCGATGCCGTCCGTGGTCAGCGCGGTGGCCACCGCAGCCGTCAGCCCCACCGCATACAGCGCCGAGCGGACCTCCAACGTGATCCACGCGCACCGGAAAGACCCGTCGAGCTCGGCCGCCAGCGCTTCCGCCGCCGGCAGGACCACCGTCAGGCCCTCCTCCTCGCGCATCGTCGCCACCGGACGCACGCCGTCGGGGACCGTTCCGCCCGGCAGGCTGCAGAACACGTACTCGCCGTCATGCAGGTGCGGCCGCATCGAGGTCAGCAGCACGCGCAGGTCGCTGACGGGCAGGGAATCCGACGAGGTCGGATCCACGACGGCGGCCTCTGTAGAAACCGCGGTCACCGGTTCGGCATCGGCATCGGCCGCGCCGGTGCGACGGTCGTACGTCACGAACCGGTAGCCGTCACCCTCCCCGTGAACGGTCGCCCGCCACACCTGCGGGTCGATGTCCGGGAACGTCGTGTCACCCGCCACCTCCGCATCGACGTGGGTGATCTCCAGCCGGTCGGCATCGGCGATGGTCTGCCGGTAGACCTCTCCGCCGCCGACGACCATCACCGCGGTCGGCCGCGCCCTGGACTCGCCGGCGCCGGCCGGCTGGTCGTCGGACGGCTCGCTGTCGCGGACCGCCGCCGCGATGGCGTCCCGCACCGAGTGCGCAACGGTGACGCCGGGGAAGCCCCACGACGGATCCCGGGTGACGACGATGGTGCGCCGCCCCGGCAGCACCCGGCCGATGGACTCGAACGTCCGCCTGCCCATGATCATCGGGTGGCCCATGGTCAGCGCCTTGAACCGCTTCAGGTCGGCCGGGAGGTGCCAGGGCAGGCCACCGTCGGCGCCGATCGTGCCGTTCCCGGCGACAGCCGCGACCAGGGTGATCGCCGGCCGGCCGCCGGACGACCCGGGTCCGTCCTGAGATGGCGTGCTGTGCGGCCCGGTCACACTGCGATCGGCGCCTTGATCGCCGGGTAGGGGTTGTAACCCAGGACCAGGATGTCGTCGGCGGTGAAGTCGTCGATCTCGGTGACGGTCGGGTTCAGCCGCAGGGTGGGCAGCGGGCGCGGTGTCCTCGTCAGTTGCAGCCGCGCCTGCTCGAGGTGGTTCGAGTAGAGGTGCGCGTCACCGAGGGTGTGGACGAACTCGCCGGGCTGCAGGCCGACGACCTGGGCCATCATCGCCGTCAGCAGCGCGTAGGACGCGATGTTGAACGGCACCCCGAGAAACACGTCCGCGGACCGCTGGTACAGCTGGCAGGACAGCCGGCCGTCGGCCACGTAGAACTGGAACATGGTGTGGCACGGCGGGAGCGCCATCTCGCCGACCTCCGCGACGTTCCACGCCGACACGATGTGCCGGCGGGAATCGGGGTTCGTCCGCAGCGAGCGCACGACGGCCGCTATCTGGTCGATGTGCTGCCCGTCGGGTGCCGGCCAGGACCGCCATTGGTGCCCGTAGACCGGGCCGAGTTCGCCCTCGGCGTCGGCCCATTCGTCCCAGATCGTGACCCCGCGCTCCTGCAGCCACCGGACGTTCGTCGACCCCTGCAGGAACCACAGCAACTCGACGACGACCGAGCGCAGGTGCACCTTCTTCGTCGTCACCAGCGGAAAGCCGTCCGCAAGGTCGAAGCGCATCTGGTGCCCGAAAATGCTGCGGGTGCCGGTGCCCGTGCGGTCGGTCTTCACCGCCCCGGTGGTCAGGATCCGGTTCATCAAATCCAGGTACTGCTGCATCGGCTCAGCTTAGAAGCCCGCGGAGGGCGCTCCGTCCCGGCGCACCGGTGGCCTCCCGGGTGGCGAGCGTGCGCGTCCGCCGCGCTCCGGGGCTGATTCCTCTCCCGTCGCCAGGCGCGTCGAGCGGCGATACGGTGGCCAGATGTCCGGATCCGGCACAAAAGAAGACCCCTGGCAGCTGACCACCCCGCCCGGTTCGTCGTCGTACACCCTGTACCGGGACGACACAGTCGACCCTCCCGTGCTGGTCTGCACCGTCGGCAAGACCGTGCTCACCTACCTGGCGCGTTGCGTCGACGACCTGCACACGATGCTGGCGGCCGCGGGGGACTGGGTGCCACTCGGCGGCGCCGACGAGCAGAAGCCGGCGCCGGAGGGCAGCGTCGAGGCCTGGGGTCGATCCCCGGAGAACCCGGTCGGCGGCTGGTACGGGCTGAAGAAGGGCCTGCGCGGCCGGTTCGGCGTCTACATCCCGCCGTTGCTGGAGGAACTGGGGCTGGCGGAGCTGGAACACAACGCCCGCAACAACCGGATGCGGGCGGTCTGAAACGCTCGTTCCCGCAGCGGATCCCGGGTGGCCGCGAGCCGGTGGCCGACGGCCGCCTATCGTGGGCCGATGCGCGTCGTCTCCCTGTTGCCGTCCGCCACCGAGATCGTCTACGCGCTCGGGCTGGGCGATGAGCTGGTCGGGGTGACGTTCGAGTGTGACGAGCCGGCGTCGGCCCGGACCGACAAGACGGTGGTGGTCGGCGGGCGGGACACGTCCGGCATGACGCCCCGGGAGATCGACGACTACGTGCGGGCCGCGATGGCCGCCGGCGAGGATTTGTACACGCTGCGCTCGCAGGCGCTGGCCGGGCTCGACCCGGATCTCATCCTGACCCAGGACCTGTGCCGGGTCTGCGCAATCCCCTCCGGTGACGTCGACGAGGCCCTCGGATACCTGGGCTGCAGCGCCGACATCCTCAGCCTCGACCCGCACTCCCTGGACGAAGTGCTGGCCACCATCGAGCAGGTCGGCGCCCGCGCCGGTGTCGCCGACCGGGCCGCCGCGGTCGTGGGTGAGCTGCACGCCCGGCTGGACACGGTGCGGCGGGCGGTGCAGGGTCGGCCCCGCCCGCGGGTCGCGGTCGTGGAGTGGGTGGACCCGCCGTTCGCGGCCGGGCACTGGGTGCCGGATCTGGTCACCGCCGCCGGTGGGGTCCCGGTCTGCGCGCATCCCGGTGAGCGTTCGCTGCAGTCCAGCTGGGACGACATCCGCGCCGCAGCGCCCGATCTCGTGCTCGTCGCGCCGTGCGGCTTCCACCTCGACGGAGCCGCGGAACAGGCGGCGACGATCCTCGGCCAGGTGCCGGGCGTCCCGGTGTGGGCGATCGACGCGGACGGTCTGGTGGTGCGGCCGGGTCCGCGGCTCGTCGACGGGGTCGAGGCGATCGCCGCCGTGCTCCACCCGGATGCGGTCCCGCCGTCGGCGGCGGTACGGCTGGTGTCGGGAGGCTGAGCCGCGGGTCAGCGGCGGGCGTTCGTCCCCGGGGCCCGTCCGGTGACCAGCTTGTAGACACCGGTCACCACGATGGCGCCGACGATGGAGCCGATGATGCCGCTGGGCCGTAGCGCGAGACCGTCACCGGACAGCAGGCTGATCAGCAGGCCGCCGACGAACGATCCGATCAGGCCGACGACGATGGCGACCGTCCAGTCGATCGGTCGCTTGTTGCTGCGGAACAACAGCTGGGCGGCGGCTCCCGCCAGCATGCCCAGCAGGATGATCGCAATGATCAGCACGGTGCCACCCTCTCGCCGAAGGCCGGGCGCGCGCCGGGCCGCGGTCATTATGCCCCGTTTGAGCCTGCCCGCCGTGGTCCTGCCCGCGCGCGGCGGCACCGGGCGGTGATCTTCTGGCGACGGCGCGGAACGCTCCGCCGCCGCGCCGCCGTTCACCGCGCCCGTCGCGTGCACCAGTGTTGATCATGGGCGTCGGCCTGCATTCTCGGGCTCGTCGGCGACGTGTCGCGTCCGAAGCATGCAATCAACGCGGCTGCACTTTGTCAGTCTGCGTTGACATGCTCAACGGTTGTCAGTCTAGACTGACAGCATGACCACGGACGGGTTGATGGAACGGATCGGGTCGACGGATCCGGCGACGGGCCTACGGGCGGTCGGTGCGCTGCACCGACTGGCCGAGCAGGTGGAGGCGACCCACGTCGCGCTCGCCCGACAGCAGGGCTGGTCGTGGGAGCAGATCGGCGACGCCCTCGGGGTGTCGCGCCAGTCCGTGCACGCCAAACACGGCAAGTAACCGAGCACGGAAAGGAACGAAGGCAATGTTCGAACGATTCGCCTCGTCGACCCGCACCGCGGTGGAGCACGGCGTCGAGGAGGCCGGCCGGCGCGGGGACCGCCGGATCGGCACCGAGCACCTGCTGCTCGGTGTGCTGCACGATCGGGAGACCGCGGAGGCCGTCGGGCTCACCGCCGACCAGGTCCGCGCCAAGGCCGACGCTCTGGACGTCAAGGCCCTGGAGGCGATCGGCCTGCCGATCGGCGACTTCCGGCCCGCCGTCCGGCCGCGGAAGCTCGGTCGCACGCCCTTCACCTCCGGGGCGAAAGCCGTGCTGCAGAAAACGGTGTCATTCACCGCGGCCGAACGATCGCGCCGGATCCTGCCGCGGCACCTGTTGATGGCGCTGCTCGAGCGCCCGCAACCCGATCCGGCTGCGGCGCTGCTCGCCGAGTGCGACGTCGACGCCGCGGCGTTGACCCGCCGGTTGTCCGGACCGCAGCGGTAACCGCCGCGGAGCAGCTCAAGCCAGAACGAGCCTCGTCACCTCGTTCAGTTCCGGCTCTCTGCTCGAGGGCCCCGCCTGCTCGAGCAGCAGCGTGGCGCGGGTGCCCTCCAGGTGCAGCGTCATCAGGTCGTTGCCGAAGTACGGCCCGGCGAGCCGAGTCCACTCGACCACCGGCGCGGGCGGCGTGGCCACGACGCCGAGCAGGACCCGGGTGAAGCGTTCGGCCACCCGACTCCACGCGCCGCGGAAGGCCAGCCGCACCGGGATCGGCACCCGGTTGTGCAACGGGGAGCAGGTCAGCTGGTACACCGCGGAGGTGATCTCCGAGCCGTATTCCGGTCGCGCGATGTAGGCGTGGTGCACGTCGCCGGACAACACGCACACGGTGGCCGGCGCACCACCGGCGACGCCGCCGTGGTCGCCGCGGGCGACGTCCCGGATCAGCACCGCAAGCCGCTCGAAGGAGCGACGGAACGCCGCCCAGTGCTCGAAATCCGCGGCCCGGCGGATCTTCTCGGACACCTTGGCCACCGTCCGGCCGCGATGGCCGCTGCACAGCAGCTCGTTCCAGGCCTCCACGTCGTGCAGCGCCCTGGGCAGCAGCCAGGGCAGCGACGTGCCGATCAGCAGGTGGTTGTACTCACCGTCGAGTTGCTGCTCCAGCCACTCGAACTCCTCGTCGCTGATCATGCTGCGGGCCCCGTCCTCCAGGATGCGTCCGCACCGGGTGTCGATCACCAGCAATCGCACGTCCCCGAAGTCGCGCCGGTATGACCACCGGGTGCCCTTCGCGCCGTCGGCCTCCCGGTCCGCTGCCTCGGCGAACGTCCGCAGCAACGGCTCGGCATCCCCGTCGAGTGACCGCACCCGTTGATAGAGATCGTTTTTCGCCAGCTCCGCCGGAGAGAGATTGCCCAGATGCTGGTACACCCAGTACGACGACAGGGCGCCGACGATGCGCTCGGCCCACCAGTCGGTGGCCTGGATGTCGCGCCGCCACTCCCACGAGGTGTTCCAGTCGTCTCGGACGTCGTGGTCGTCGAAGATCATCGACGTCGGGATGGTCGACAGCAGCCAGCGGACCTCCGGGTCGGTCCATGACTCCGCGTACAGCCAGGTGTATTCCTCGTAGTCGGCGACCTGTTCCTTGGGCCCGGTGGTGATGTCCCGGCGCTCGCGGATCTTCTGCTGGGTCTGCGGCGACGTCTCGTCGGCGTAGACCTGGTCGCCGAGCATGACCAGTGCGTGTGGCCACTGATCCTCGGGCAGGTCCGCGATCCGCACCGCGTAGGCCTGCAGCACGTCGGCGTCGTACTTGTGGCCCGGCAGCACGGCCTCGGCGGTCGCGTACCGGCAGGAGCCGAACGCGATGTCGACCTTCTCCTCCTTCGCCCAGGTGCGGATCCGGCTCGCCGGCCGGGTTTCGCCGGGCAGCGGCCAGACGCGTTCCCCGTCGAGTGCGACCTCATAGGGCGTCGCGGCACCCTCCGGCAGGTCCTCGACCAGCACCAGCGCGTAGTGGTGGCCTGCGACGGTCCAGGTCCGCTCACGGAACCCGAGGATCTCCACCTCGCAGGGGGAGTCGGTTTCCACCCACACGGTGGCGTCGGTCGCGCCGACGTGCCGTAACAGGGGACCGAGCAGGAGTCGGGTCATCCGGACTGTCTACCATCCGGTTTCCGGAACGGCACGTCACCCGGGCGGCTCAACCGGCTGACCGGCTGCCGCCCCCTCGGTGAGGCATGCCGGACGATCGTTACGGTGAGGCAGTGCCCGACATCCAGCCCACCACCATCGATGACGCCGACCTGGCCGATGCCGAACTGGCCGCCGCGCTGGTCGTCGAGGCCGGGCGCATGGCGGCACGGATGCGCTCCGACGGCCTGACGGTCGCGGAGAAGACCAGCATCAGCGACGTCGTCTCCGACGCCGACCACGCGGCGGAGGCGATGATCGTCGGCCGGCTCCGGGTCGCCCGCCCCGACGACGGCGTGATCGGCGAGGAGGGCGCCGCCGCACCCGGCCGCCGGACCTGGGTGATCGACCCGGTGGACGGCACGTTCAACTTCGTCTCCGGGCTGCCCGCCTGGTGCTCCGCGCTGGCCCTGCTCGACGGCGATGAACTGTTGCTGGGCGCCATCTATCAGCCCACGACCGACGAGATCTGGATCGGCGGCAGGGACCTGCCCAGCAAGCTGAACGGGGTGCCGCTGCCGCGACTCGTCGACCGACCGCTGCGGGAGGTCGCCATCTCCACCTACCTGCACCCGACTCGGGTGCGCGACCTGCCGCTCCGGGACGGGCTGCTCCGGTCCATCGCGGGGGCCGCCTCGGTGCGGATCATCGGGTCCGGGTCGGTGGAGCTGGCCGCGGTCGCCGCCGGCCGGCTCGGCGTCTGGCTGCACGCCGACACCCCCACCTGGGACTGGTACCCGGGCGCGGCCCTGGTCTCGGCGGCCGGCGGCGTCGTCGACGTGTTCGAGTACGGCGGGCACCGCTGGCACGTCGCCGGCCCGCCCACCGGGGTGCTGGACGCGAAGGCCGCGGTGTTGGGCACCACCTGACCGACCGCCTGACCGGTGGGTTCCGCCGCACAAACGGTGGCCGAACCCGAGGGTCCCCGGGCACGGACGGTCGTTCGCTCAGGGCATGTGCCGGGGAGCGGCCACCGACCGGGGCGGCAGGAACCGGCACCGCGGGATGGAACGATCATGGCGTGGACATCGCGATCTGGATCCTCGCCCTGACCGCCACCGTCACAGCCGTCAGCGCGGTGGCCCGGCGTTTCGAACTGCCCGCCCCGCTGCTGCTCGTGGTGATCGGGATCGGCGCGTCGTACCTGCCGTTCGTCGAGCCGTTCGAGCTGAGCCCGGAGCTGGTGCTGATCGGGCTGCTCCCGCCGCTGCTGTACGCCGCGGCGATCCGGACGTCGCTGGTGGACGTCAAGGCGAACCGCCGGGCCATCGCCGGGCTCGCGGTCGGGCTGGTCATCTTCACCACCGCCGTCGTCGGCGTGGTGGCCTGGCTGCTGCTGCCCATCCCGCTCGCGGCCGGATTCGCGTTCGGTGCGGTCGTTGCGCCGCCGGACGCGGTGGCGGCCACCGCGATCGCCCGCCGGATCGGCCTGCCGCGCCGCGTGGTCACCGTGCTGGAGGGCGAGTCGCTGCTCAACGACGCGACCGCGCTGGTCGCGCTGCGGACCGCGATCGTCGCCGTCGGCGGCGCGGTCACGGTGCTCAGCATCACCCGCGATTTCGTCTGGGCCGCGGCCGGCGGCGCCGCGATCGGCATCGGGGTCGCGCTGGTGATCGCGGTGCTGCGCAAGTTCAACAAGGACCCGCTGATCGACACTGCGTTGTCGCTGATGGCGCCGTTCGTGGCGTACCTGCCGGCGGAGGAGTTGCACGCCTCGGGCGTCATCGCGGTGGTCACCGCCGGGCTGATCCTGGGCCACAAGGCGCCGCGTATCCAGGACGCCACGTCCCGGCTGAACGAGCGGATCAACTGGGAGACGATCCAGTTCCTGCTGGAGAACAGCGTGTTCCTGCTGATCGGCCTGCAGGTCCGGCAGATCCTGGACGGGGTACGGGATTCGGATTTGTCTCCGTCGACGATCGTCGTCTTCTGCGTGGGCGTGCTGGTCGCCGTCATCGTCGTCCGGCCGCTGTGGGTGTTCCCCATCGGCTACTTCCTGGTCCGGCCGCGGACCTCCCGCATCGAGCCCTACTCGTGGCGCGCGACCGCGGTCGTGAGTTGGGCGGGGATGCGCGGGGTGGTGACACTGGCCGCCGCCTTCGTCCTGCCGGACACCATCCCCAACGTCCAGGTGCTGGTGCTGGGCGCGTTCGTCGTCACCGCCGGAACCCTGCTGCTGCAAGGACTCTCGCTGCCGTGGTTGGCCCGCCGGCTCAAGGTGGAGGGACCGGACGAGCGGGAGGACGCGCTCGCCGAGGCCACCGTGCTGATGCAGACGGTGGAGGCCGGGCGGGCCGAACTGAAGAAGCTCACCGCAGACGAGCAGGACGACCCCGACGTCATCCATATCCTGCGGGACCGTGGCGAGTCCCGGCTCAACGCCGTCTGGGAACGCCTGGGGCGCACCGACACCGACCAGGAGACGCCCACCGAGCAGTACCAACGGCTGCGGACCGCCATGCTGCGGGCGGAGCGGGAGGCGGTGCTGAAGATCCGCGATCACGGCACCACCGACAGCGACGTGCTGGCCGAGGTGATGGACGCCCTCGACGTCGAGGAGTCGATGATCGACCGGCGGTCGGCGCGCGCCACTTCGGCCGACGACCGGACCTTGATCACCCCGGCGAAGACCGCGGGTGCCTGTGTGCATCTCGACCGTGCGCTGTCGGACATTCCCGCGACCAGCGACTACGGGTGCCCGGACTGCCTGCGGGAGGGCACCACCTGGGTGCACCTGCGGTTGTGCCTGACCTGCGGCAACGTCGGCTGCTGCGACTCCTCGCAGGCCCGGCACGCCGACCGGCACTTCCACACCACCGGGCACCCGGTCATGCGCAGCCACGAACCGGGTGAGGCGTGGCGGTGGTGCTACGTCGACGAGGTGCTCGGCTGACCCGTCCCGCCTCGAACCCGTCCCGCCTCGGACCCGCGGCGCCGGATCAGCGGGACCGTGTTCCGGGATCGACGGGCCGTGATCGTCAGTTCGAGGCGTACGGGGTGCGCGGCAATTCGACGGCCGGGCGGAGTGAGAGCGAGCCGACCATCGACGACTCCCGTTTGAGGAGCGTCAGTTCCATCCGCAGCATGTCGTCGATCGTGGTGGCGGCCAGCAGTTGCTGCTTGTCCGACAGGTCGAGGATCATCGCTGCGGCCACGAGGAAGGCAAGCTCCGTCGGGTCGGTCGGCAGTTCGGGTGCCGGGCCGTCGGTCTCGTCGGGCACGCCCTGCGCGTCCAGCAGCGCCTGCCGGTAGGCCGTGAACAGCCGGCGGACGCGCAGCGCGAGCGGCTGCGCCTGCTCGGACACCGGGTTCGGCAGCAGCTCCACCCGGGCCTGCATCGGCTCGGAGTCGTCCACCTGCAGCAACCGGAACCGCGTCATCCCGGTGGCGATGATGTCGAACCGGCCGTCCTCGTACGCCTCGGCGTACCGCAGTTCGGCAGTACAGCCGACCTGGTGCAGGGCCGTGACGCCGTCGGTACCGACCTCGCGCCCGGCCTTGATCGCCACCACCCCGAATCGGCGCTTCCCGTCGGGCAATTCCAGCAGGTCCCGAACCAGCCGGCGGTACCGGTCCTCGAAGATGTGCAGCGGCAGCATCACACCCGGATACAGCACCAGACCGAGGGGGAACAGCGGCAGGGTCGCGGAGGTGGGCACCGTTCCAATCTACGGGCCCCTCTCCGCGGGCGGGCGGGTCGAATCAGGCGACGAGGGTGTCGACCTGGACGTCGATGTTGCCCCTGGTGGCGTTGGTATACGGGCACACCAGGTGAGCCTTGGCGACCAGCCCCTCCGCGGTGGCCTGGTCGACGCCGGACATCTCGGCGTGCAGGGCCACGGCGAGATCGAACCCGCCCGCACCGTTCGACACCAGCGAGACATCCGCCGTGACGGCGGCATCGGCGATCGGGGTCCGGTCGCGCCGGGCGGTCAGCGTCAGCGCGCTGAGAAAGCAGGCGGCGTACCCGGCGGCGAAGAGCTGCTCGGGATTGGTGGCGCCGCCCGGACCGCCGAGTTCGACCGGGGTGGCCAGGTCGACGTCGACCAGGCCGTCGGACGAGCGGCTGTGGCCGTTGCGGCCCTCCCCGGTTGCGGTTGCCGATGCGGTGTACAGCGTTGCCATGAAAGTTCCTCTGTTCTGTCCGAGCGGCTCACGCCACGTGCGGCGGACCGTCAGCCAGGTTAACCACCTGGAACGTGGCCGAATTCCGTCAGTTGGGCGGGGTCACGGTCGCCAGCCACGCCGTCGCGACGGCTTCGCTGTCGTCCGGCTCGGTGCGGACATCGGGCAGCACGCCGACCCCTTCCCAGTTGCCCCCGCTGACCATGTCGGTGGGGATGCCCTCCGGGAGCAGGGCCACGACGGACGGGGTCACGCGAATGGGCGTCACATGGTCCGCGGCACCCGGTGTTTGCTGCCCGAACAGTCGGACCCGCCCGCGGGTTTGCAGGTGATAGGCCAGTGCTTCACCGCTGGAGTAGGTACCGGGACCGATGAGCACCGCCACCGGGCGGCCGACCGGCAGGTGCGCGTGGCCCAGCTGCCCGGAGGTCCACCACTGCCGCTCGGGGCGGTCCCGATACCGCACCGTCGACAGGTGCTCGATCCCCGTACCGAGCACGAACTCGGCCACCAAGGCGAGGGTGGAGGGCGCACCGCCTCCGTTGTGCCGCAGGTCCAGGATCAACCCGTCGACGCCGCTCAGTACCGAGAAGGCGCCCAGGACGTACTGGGATGACGCGGTGATGTCGTCGAAACCGTCGATCTGCAGCAGACCGTGGCCGTTGCCGAACCGCTCGACGCGCCGGACGAAGCCGGCGCGACGCCGCACGACCTGCTCGTCCACCGGGGGCCATCCGGTGACATCCACGTCCGGTTCGGCGGGGCTCCGCACTTCGAGGGTGAGATGCCGGGCCGTTCGGTGACAGACCGACTCGACCTGCCGAACGACCTCGTCGGTGATTCCGGTTGCGTCGCGCTCGCCTCCGCTGAACGAAGACATCAGGTCGTCGGCCAACCGCTCCGCGCGGTCCCGGTCCGGGATGAGTCGCCGCCCCCACCGGATGATCCCGTCGACGAGCGATGCCCTCGTGTCGGACACGGAAGAACGTTGCTGAGGGGAGGTGGGTCCGGTGGGGGAGGACGTCACGGGCGACCGACGACCTCCGCGTCGCTGCCCGCTTCGTCGGTCAGCGGGTGCGCCAGCTCGTCGGGTCCCAGCCGGGCGATCAGCAGGGTGCCGACCGCCAGCAGCACGGGCACGAGCCCGGCGATCAGGAACGTCGGGGCGATACCGATCGCCTCGCCGACCGGCCCGGCGATCGCCATCGAGATCGGCATCAGCGCCAACGACACGAAGAAGTCGAGACTGGACACCCGGCCCAGCAGGGCCGGCGGCACCCTGCGCTGCAGCAGGGTGCCCCACAGCACCTGAGCGCCGGAGAAGATGAATCCGACGACGAACAATGTCACCACCATGACCCACAACTGGTCGGTCAGACCGATGATCGCCAGCGGCGCGGACCCGACGCCCCAGCCCAGGATCATGATCGTCAGGTAACGCCGGGGCAGTTTCGACGACGCCATGGCCAGCGACCCGACAGCCCCGCCGATCCCGAAGGCAGCCAGCGCCAGCGCGAAAGCGCCTGCGCCGCCACCAGTTTCGTTCTTGACGGCGAACGGCAGCAGCACCTCGATCGGTCCCATCACGGCGAGGACCAGCAGCGTCGCGAACAGCAGGGTCGCGAGCAGCCACCGAGTCCTCACCATGTAACCGAACCCGTCCCGGATGTCGATCAGAGCCGACATGAGAGGGTGACGTGACCGGTCGATGTCCCGGCGCACCGCCGTCGTCCGCATCCTGCCGAGCACAGCGGCCGCACCGATCTGCAGGACCGCGACCACCAGGAAGGCTGCCCCGGGTGACCAGGCGGCGATGAGAACGCCGGCCAGGGCAGGGCCGGCGGCCTGCATGATCGTCGGCCGCAGCATGCCCTCGATGCCGTTGGCGGCCAGCAACTGTTCCGGTGGGATCAGCGCCGGCAGCCACGCCGAGTACGCCGGGTAGAAGAAGCCGTCAGCGATGCCGAGGACCAGTGCGAGGACCGCGAGGTGCCACACTCGGATGGAACCGGTCAGCGCCAGAGCCGCAGCGGTGCCGTAACTCAGGCCGCGGACGACCTCCACGGTCAACAGGATGAGCCGTTGCGGCACCCGATCGGCGACGGCGCCACCGACGAGCACGGAGGCCACCAGCCCGAGCGCACCGGCGGTGGCGACCAACGACAGATCCGATGCGGTGCCGCCGATCTGGATCAGTTGCCACACGGACGCGACCAGCCAGATGCCGACGCTGAGCAGCGAGAACAGCAGCGCGGAGGTGAGCAGGCGGTACTCGCTGTTGGTGAATGGCCGCAGCGCCCGTGGCACCCCGGACGTCCGCCTGCTCATGTCGAATCCCTTCTGGTTGCGGTTGCGGTGGGGAAGGTACTCGGGAGCACCGACACTCGGCCGGCGCCCCGGTCCCTCCTGATGACCGGTGCAGCGTCCCTCAGTCATCGCAGCTTCACCAGTGAGTTTCTCCGCGCCCCGGGTCCACCGCGTGCTGCGCCCACGGCGGAGGACCGCCGGTGTGCGCCGCGCCGCTAGTGCTGCCAGTGACCCGGCCGGCGCAGGGCGGTGGGGAGTGCGGTCCGGTGGTCGCCGCGGGCGGCGTTGACCTGCGACGGGGTGAGGAACAGGGCCGTGGTGAGGTCGGTGCCGCGCAGGTCGGCGGCCCGCAGGTCGGCGCCCAGCAGGTCCACGGATCGCAGGTCTGCCTCCCGCAGGTCGGCACCGATGAGCAGCGACCCGCGCAGGTCGGTTCCCGCCAGGTCGGCGCGAACCAGCCTGCGGCCCACCAGGTCCGCACCCCGTCGCTGACGGCGCTGCCGGTCCGCCTTGGTGCGCAGGAACGGCGCGCGGACTGCCTCGCTGGTCCGGGTCAGCAACGGCTCGACGGTCTGCCGCCAGGACGCGACGTCGGTAGCCAGCAGCGATTGCGGATCCGACCGGGTGACCGCCGCGATGTCGTCCCGGACGCGCTCGAGGTCGGGGCGGATGGCGGGCGCCGGCAGGGTGATCGCGTCGGTCAGCAGCCACAGCAGCTCGTGCAGGGCGCGCATCACGGGCAGGGCGGCGAACATCGCCGGGGCAATGCCGGGGGTGCGACGCCAGTCCTGACCGCCGAAGGTCACCTGCGAGACCTGTTGTCCCGCACCGAAACAATCGAACACGGTGCACCCTGGGAACCCGCGGTCACGCAGGTCACGATGGATGGCGCACCGGAAATCGTCGGTGCGCAGGTGGCGGCACGGCTCGCCCGCGGGCTTGTCGAACGCGAAGTCGGCGGAGCGGCTGAACGGTAACGCCACGCAGCACAGACCCGAACAGCGCGAACAGTCGGCCAGCAGATTCGCCCGCAGGTCGGCTGCGGGCTCGGCCGTCATCCGTTCCACCTCCCGTTGATCTCCGGCCCGGCCGCCGGACCGGGGCCTGACCCGCATCGGAGCCGCGCCCCCTACCGCTTCGGGCGCGGTCGACGGTACCCGTGCCGCGCACCGTCCGGGCGGTGCAGATCCTGCAGGATGAGCCCGTGATGCCGCCTGAACGTTCCGCCGTCCCCGGTCTGGTCCTGTTGGTGCTGCTCGCAGCGCTCGGCGTGCTGAGCGTGGCGGGTGTCTCGCCGCCGGTGCCGGTGCCCGTCGACGCGCCGGCCGGGGAGTTCAGTGCCGAACGTGCCTTCCGGCACGTCGAGCGGATCGGTACGCAGGTCCACCCCGCCGGGTCGGCGGCCGCGGGCGAGGTCCGGAGCTACATCACCGCGGCCCTGCAACAGACGGGGCTGCAGCCGCGGGAGCAGCGGGCGATCGGCGGGACAGGTGCGTTGAGCGGCCCGTACGGCATGGCCGACGTGCGGAACGTGGTCGCCGAACTGCCCGGCAGCAACCCGACCGGCACGATTTTCCTTGTCGCGCATTACGACTCGGTGCAGGTCTCGTACGGCGCCAACGACGACGGCGCGGGTGTCGCGACGCTGCTGGAAACGGCGCGGGCACTGGCCGCAGGCCCGCGCCCCGCCAACAACACCGTCTTCCTGTTCACCGACGCGGAGGAGGCCTGCCTGTGCGGGGCCGAGGCCTTCGTGCACCAGGACCCCGCTGCGGCCGCCGGTGGGGTGGTGCTCAACGTCGAATCGCGGGGCAGCCACGGGCCTGCCGTCATGTTCGAGACCTCCGCCGGCAACAGCGGTGTCGTCGACGTCTACGGCGCCGCAGCGCCCTACCCGGTGGCGACCAGCTTCGCCGTCGAGGTGTACCGGGCGTTGCCGAACGACACCGACTTCACGCCGTTCCGCGAGTCAGGGCGGTTCGCCGGGCTGAATTCGGCCTACATCGACGGATCGGCGGTCTATCACTCCCCGCAGGACACCCCCCAGGCGATGGATCTGGCGAGCCTGCAGCAGCACGGCTCCAACGCGCTCGCCGTCGCCCGCGCGTTCGGTGCGGCGGACATACCCACGGTCGCGGCGCCCGGCGGCGCCGACCGCACGCATTTCCCGGCACTCGGGACGTTGGTGCGCTATCCCGGTTGGCTGACCTGGCCGCTGGCGGTGCTGGCGGTTCTCGCCGTCGCGGCGCTCGGCGTGCTGGCCCGGAGACGGAAGCTGACGAGCTGGTCGCGGGCCGCGGCCGGCTTCGCCGCTGCGCTGATTCCGCTGGTGCTCGCGCCGGTGTCGGCGCAGCTGCTGTGGGCGCTGCTGGTGGCGGTCCGCCCGGGCTACGGGAACATGATCGATCCGTGGCAGCCCGGCTGGTTCCGGGCGTGCGTCGTGGCCGTCGTGGCGGTCATCGTGGCGTCCTGGTTCGGGGTGCTGCGCCGGCGCTGCGGCAGCTGGTCGCTGGCGATCGGTGGCCTGGCGTGGCTGGCGGTGATCGGTGTGCTGCTGGCCGCGGTGGCGCCCGGTGGTTCGTACCTGGCGGCGGTGCCTGCCCTCGCCGGTGCGGCGGCGGGCATGATCGCCGTCAGCACCGGGCGCACCTGGGTGCGGTGGGTGGCGCTCGGCCTGGGCGGCGCGGTGGCGGTGGTGATCCTGGTGCCCACCATATGGTTGTTCTTCCCCGCGCTGGGGCTCGCCACGGGTGCGGCCGGAGCGTTGTTCGCGGTGCTGCTGGCGCTGGCCTTGCTCCCGGTCCTGGATCTGGTGTTTCCGGCGGTGATGACGGGGCGGACGGACTTCGAGGCGGGGCAGGCCGATCCCGGGCCCGATGAGGTCGAACCCGAAGGGGCACCAGCAATCGCGGCGGCGGCCGGACCACCGCATCCGGCACGGGAGCGGGCCGTTGCCGTGCGACGGCGGCGCCGGTGGTCGGCCGCGCCGGTCGCGGTCGCCGCGGTGGCGGCGGCGGTGTTCCTGGTCGCCGGTCTGCTGACCGATCGGTTCGACGCGGCGCACCCCGCCCCGGCGCACCTGACGTACCTGCTGGACACCACGGCCGGGCAGGCCCGCTGGGCGAGCACGGACGACCGGCCGGGGGAGTGGGTGCGGCAGTACGTCACCGGCCCGGAGGACCTGGCCGGTTTCGGCATCGTCGGCACCGACGTGCAGACCGGGCCGGCGGCGGTCGCCGACCTGCCGGCTCCCGCGGTCCGGGTGGACCCCGGGCCGGCCACCGATGACGGCCGAACGGTGTCCGTGACGATCACCCCCCGCCGCCCGGTGCGCCTGCTGGCCTTCGAGATCCCGCGCGCCGAGGTCGTCAGCGCGACCGTCGCCGGCCGCGCCGTGCCGATCACCGACACCGACGGACCGTTCGGCGTGGTGTTCCACGCCCCGCCGGCCGGTGGCGTGACGGTGGAGCTGGTTCTGTCGGGCCCGTCGCCGGCGGCGCTGCGGGTGATGGACGGCAGCGACGGCCTGCAGGACCTCCCGGGCTTCCACCCGCGCCCCCCGGATGTCGGGATCAGGGGCTCGCACACGTCCGAGATGGTGGTGGTGGCGACGACGGTGACGATCTGACCGGCCACGATCTGACCGGCCACGATCCGACACGGCACGGTCCGACGGGGATCCGGCCGGGCGCCGCAACGCTTGTGGTCGGGACAGCGTGTGTCGGTACGGCAAGTGGTCGGCGCGGCTCATGGTCAGTACAGGGCAGTGACGGACGGAGCAGGATGAACATCGAGCTGGCCGCGATCGTGGTGGATGACTACGACGCCGCCATCGCCTTCTTCGTGGACGTCCTCGGCTTCGACCTCGTCGAGGACTCACCGGCAGTCAGCACCCACACCGGGCGGGCCAAGCGGTGGGTGGTCGTGCGGCCGCCCGGGGCGGCCACCGGGATCCTGCTGGCCAGGGCGGACGGGCCGGAACAGGAGGCGGTGGTCGGCCGTCAATTCGCCGGCCGGGTCGGCTTCTTCCTGCGGGTCGACGACTTCGATGCGACCTACCGGCGGATGGCCGCGGCCGGGGTGCGGTTTCTCGGCGAGCCGAGGTCCGAACCCTATGGCCGCGTGGTGGTGTTCCTGGACGTCGCCGGGAACCGCTGGGACCTGATGGGGCGGTGACCCGGGACGGCGACGTGGAGTTGCGGGAGGAGCACTCAGCCTCCGGCCAGCAGCTGATCCAGCCGCTCGTAGCCCTGGCTCATCCCGTCCGCCATGTTGCCGGCGATCATCCCGTCGCGCGCTTCCATGGACGGGTACACCGCATGTCCGCGCAGCCGGGCCCGACCGCCGCCGAGATCCTCGAAACGCAGCGACTCGACGCTGACCACGTCGGGATACTGCTCGAATTCGAAGGTCTGGATGGCGAATTCATTGTCCCGGACGACGTGGAACACACCGTTGAAGGCAAATTCCTGGCCCGCCGGGTCTCGGTGGACGTAGCGATAACGACCGCCGGTCGTGAAATCCCACGTTTCGATGTCCATGGCGTAGCCCCGCGGCCCCAGCCATTGCCGGACCAATTCCGGATCCCGGTGGGCACGGAACACGGCCTCGACCGGTGCATCGAATTCCCGCTCGAAATCGATGAATGGGAGGCCGTCGATGGCGGTGACGGTGGTCGGGTTCAGGGTTTCCATGGCTGCTCCATTCGGTGGTCGGTGCCGGAAGGGGTCTGTGCTGCATCGGTGTTCACGGTCGGGGCTCGAGTTCGTCGCCGAATCGGCCGCGGGCATCGAGCGGGAGCAGGGGTTGCGCTGCCCGGGCGCGGATCTGCTGGACGGTCCAGGTGTTGCCGTCCGGATCCTCGAAACCGAAGAACGTTCCACCGTCGCGGTCGTCGAAGACGGTGATCTCACCGGCCGGCACACCGCGGTCGACCAGCTGGGCGCGGGCGGCGGCGGCATCCGCCACCACCAGCTGCAGGCCGCGCATCGATCCGGGCGCCATCTGGTTCTGCGAGGGCAGATCGCCGATGACGATGGAGCACCCCGATCCCGGCGGCGTCAATTGTACGACGTGCATGTGCTCGTTGCGGGTGTCGTGATCGAGCGCGAAACCCACCTTGTCGCGGTAGAACTCGACGGCCCGGTCGATGTCGCTGACCGGCAGCACGATCACTTCCAACGTCCAGTCCATGGACCTCTCCTGGGTGGGGTGGCGTCAGCCGGGCTCGGGGGCGGAGTCGTCGGCCATGGTGGTGAGCAGCGCGTCCAGGCTGCGGAAGCGCTGCTCGTGGATCAGCCGGTACCGGTCGATCCATGCAGTGAGCTGTTCCAGTTGGGCTGCGTCCAGGTGCACCGGGCGGCGTTGCGCATCCCGGCTCCGGGTGACCAGACCGGCCTGCTGGAGTACCTGGATGTGTTTGGACACCGCCTGTTTCGTGATGGCAAAGGGCTCGGCCAACTCGTTCACCGTTGCCGGCCCGCGGCTGAGCCGGGCGATGATGGCCCTGCGGACGGGATCGGCCAGCGCGAGGAACGCCCTGTCCAGCCCGTCATCAGCGGGGGAGTCGGTCACCACCGAATGCCAATCAGCTTGATAGTTGATCAATGAAGGCGTTGATTACGCTAGTGCGCGGACGATCGGGTTGTCAATGACCGGTCGGCAGCCGTGTTCGCGGACGGCACCCGATCAGCCCGTGCCGCTGATCCGCAGCGGTTCGATGGACACCAGCAGGCGCTGCTGATCGCGACCCCCGAACCACGGATAAGGACGGCCGAGATAGCGCTGCGACAGGGCCTCGATGTGCTCGGCCGCACCGTCGGTGGTGATCGACCGGACCCGGCCACGCACCTGGTAGTAGCGGAACGGGTCGGCAGGGTCGGACACCGTGAGGGCGACCCGGGGGTCGCGTTCCATGTTGCGCACCTTGAGGTATCCGCGAACCGTGTTGATCAGGACGTCGGTGCCGTCGGTGTCGACCCAGGTCTGGGTCAGCTGCGGGGAGCCGTCGGTCATGGAGGTCGCCAGGAAGCACGGGCCCGACTGGCGGAGCATCGTCAGGAGGTCGGCGGGCAGCTGCACGGGTGATGTCCTTCGGTGGGCGGCGGTGCGGCAACCGGGCACGGTCACGCCTGCGCCACCCTGCCACCACAGCAGACGGACGTTGATCACCGGTGGGAGAGCCAGCCAGGGACGAAGGTCCCGCCGGCCGTGCACCAGCGCCCCTGGCCACCGGGACCGCGGTGTTCGATGCTCAGGGGTGGAGGCGATCCGGCATGTCTGCGACCCACACACCCGAGACCCACAACCCACTTCCCGCATCCACCGTTCGAACACGTTCCGGCTGGGCGGCGCTCGCCCGCGGCGTCCTCATCGGGGCCGAGGTGTTCGTCGCTGTCGGGGCGATCTACGGCGGAGTCGGCCTCATCGCCGACAACTCGATCGGCATGCTGCCCGAATGGTTGGACGGGACGCCGTTCACGAGTTGGACGCTGCCCGGCATCTTCCTGTTGCTGGTGATCGCGGCGCCGATGACGACGGCGGCGGTCGCCGAGTTGCGCCGGCTGCGGTGGGCCTACGCGGCGTCGGTGCTCGCGGGCGCCGCCATGGTCGGCTGGATCATCGCGCAATTGCTGATCATCCAGCGGTACTTCTTCCTGCAGCCGGTGATGGTTGGGTTCGGCGTCCTGATCATCGCGCTGGCCTGGACGGTGCACCGCGGCGAGCGACTCCTGCCCCGTTGACGGGCTCGCTCTGCCCTGGAAGCGGCCGCGCGGCTCGTGACCGGAACTTTCCGGGCCGCCGACGCTGGTCGGTGACTCCGGCCGTCAGGACGATGCGGTGGCGACCCGATCCGTCGTCGGCCGCCGGTCCGGCGCCGCCTGCGGTTCCTCCAGCGCGCGGTACTCGTCCTGCCGGTCCTGATTGTCGTCGATCTTCTTCTTCACCCGGCCGAGCCCGGGCAGCGAACTGATCAGCTCGTTGAGTTCCTTCGAGACATCGAGCAGATCACGGACATCCGGCGCGACGGTGGCGAGAGTGTCCACCACGGGCAGGATGTCGGAATCGAGCCGATCGACGATGCCCGGCAGCGCGTTGATCAGGCCCACCAGCGCGTCGACCTCGTCCGGGCTGGTGGTGTCGGCCAGCCGGGTCACGATCGGCTGCAGTTGGCGCAGCGCGGGCGCGAGCGTGTCGATCAGCGGTTGCAGTTCGCCGGTCATCCGCGCGGCCGCTTCCACGATGCCGTCGGTGCGTTGCAGCAGTCCCTCGGTGCGCCCGAGCAGCAAGGTCACCTCCTCCTGCAGCACCTCGACGCGGTCGATCGCCGCATTGGCCCGAGCCTGTACCGCGTCCACCCCGTCGATCGCTTTGTCGGCGCGGCCGGCGATCTCGCCGGCGCGGTCGAGCAGGACGTCGGCGCGGTCCGCCACGTCCGACGCCCTACCCAGCAGGGCGTCCGCGGAGCCCGCGATGCCGTCCGCCCTGGCCACCAGATCGTCGGCGCCGTCAGCCATTTCGGACGCCCGGGCCAGCAGCGCGCCCGCGGTGTCCGCGACACCCGCGGCACGACCCAACAGGACATCGGCACCCTCGGCGATGCCGGACGCCCTGACCAGCAAGACGTCGGCGCCGTCGGCGATACCGGCCGCGCGGGTCACCAGCGGCTCGGCGCGGTCCGCCATGCCGATGGCCCTGTTCACCAGCGCATCCGCTCGCTGGGCGATGTTCTCCACGCCGGCGACCATCGTCCGGACGGTGGTCAACAGCGATTCGGCGTCGGAAACCATGGCGACCACGCGGGGCACCAAGCCGATCGCCCGCTCGAGCGCTTCGTAGCCGTCGCCGGCCACCCGCAGAACATCCGTCGGTCCGGGGATGCGCACGATGTGGCTCCGATCTGCAGCCGGGGAGCCGCGGGCGGATCGCGGCCGTCACGAGCATCGGGCAACTGCCGGACCCCCGCCAGGGTTGTCCGGCAACTGTACGACCTGTCGGCGGCGGTCCGCCGGGCAGCACATCGGCCCGCTGCCGACGATTCCGTGGCCGGCACCCGGCGGCGTCATCGGCCGGGAGGCCCACCGCGGGCGCCGTTCTCGCGCCTACGATGGCCGGCATGGACGGGTCCTGCTGATGCCGCGGACACAGCGCACACCCGTGCCGTCCAAGGTCTGCGTGGTGTGTGGACGCGACGTCACCTGGCGCAAGAAGTGGGCCCGCAACTGGGACGAGGTCAAGTACTGCAGCGATGCCTGCCGGCGACGGGCGAAAGGCGCCACGTGCGCCGTCGATGCCAGGCTCGATGACGCACTCACGCGACTGCTCGCCGACCGCGCCGCAGGCAAGACCGTGTGCCCCAGCGAGGTTGCCCGGGCGGTCGGCGGTGACACGTGGCGGGACCTGATGGAGCCCTCCAGGGCCGCGGCCCGGCGGGCGGTCGCGCGGGGCGAGGCCGAGATCACCCAGGGCGGGCAGGTCGTCGATCCGTCCACGGCCAAGGGGCCAATCCGGATCCGCCCGATCCGGACCGGCGGTGCACGGGGCACCGACCCGCCGACGTCCCGGTGACCGTCGCCGCGCGGCGGCGTTCACAGCCGCCGGTGAGCCGTCGCGGCGTCACCAGGGGAGCCGGTCCGCGGGCGGACCGGCGTTCCGCCGCCGGGCGTACCGTTGGCGAACATGCGAATGACCGCTCCCGCTGACCTGCCGACAACGCTGGCGGAGCTCCGCTCCTCCGGCCATCAACTTCGTGACATCAAATCGGAATTGCGCGCCAACCTGTTGACCGCGCTCGGCGCGGGCGTCGACCCGTGGCCCGGCATCGTGGGGTTCGAATCGACCGTGCTGCCGCAACTCGAGCGGGCGGTGATCGCCGGGCACGACGTCGTCCTGCTGGGCGAGCGGGGCCAGGGCAAGACCAGGCTGCTTCGCACGCTGAGCGGACTGCTCGACGAATGGACGCCGGTCATCGCCAGGTCGGAGATCGGCGAGCACCCGTACGACCCGATCACCGCCGCGTCGCAGCGGATGGTCGACGAGCTCGGCGACGACCTGCCGGTCGGCTGGCGTCACCGCAGCGAGAGGTACACCGAGAAGCTGGCCACCCCGGACACCGCGGTCGCCGACCTGATCGGCGACGTCGATCCGGTGAAGGTCGCCGAGGGCCGGTCGCTCGGCGATCCGGAAACCATCCACTACGGGCTGGTGCCCCGCGCGCATCGCGGGATCATGGCGATCAACGAGCTCCCGGACCTGGCCGAACGCATCCAGGTGTCGCTGCTCAATGTCATGGAGGAACGGGACATCCAGGTCCGGGGCTACACCCTGCGGCTGCCGCTGGACGTGCTGCTGGTGGCGTCGGCCAATCCGGAGGACTACACCAATCGGGGCCGGATCATCACCCCGCTCAAGGACCGGTTCGGCGCCGAGATCCGCACCCACTACCCGCTCGAGCTCACCGACGAGATCTCCGTCATCGGCCAGGAGGCACACCTCGCCGCGCCCGTTCCCGGGCACCTGCTGGAGATCATCGCCCGGTTCACCCGACTGCTACGGGAATCCACCGCCATCGACCAGGGCTCCGGAGTGTCAGCGCGGTTCGCCGTCGCGGCCGCGGAAACCGTTGCGGCAGCGGCACTGCGGCGCGCGGCCATCACCGGCGAGGCGCTGCCGACGGCGCGGCCCATCGACCTGGAAGCGGCGCTGCCGGTGCTGCGCGGCAAGCTGGAATTCGTCACCGGCCAGGAGGGTCGCGAGGACGAGGTCCTCGAGCACCTGCTGCGGCGGGCCACCGCCGACACGGCGCGGAACCGGTTGCGGGGGCTGGATCTCGGGCCGCTGGTGGCCGCCGTGACGACCTCACCGCTGCGTACCGGGGACCGGATCACCGCGGCGCAGATCGTCGCGGCGCTACCGCAGGTCGATGTGCTCACCGCCGTCGCCCAACGCCTGGGTGCCGGCGGCACCGAGGATCCCGGGCCGATGGCGTCCGCGGCGGAGCTGGCCCTGGAACTGCTGTTCCTGACCCGCAAACTGACCAAGCAACCCAGCGACGACGGGGACACGGTCAGCTATGGCTGACCAGCCGGGCCCCCCGCACCGCCGGCCCGCCCGCCGACGCGGTTACTCGTACGGTCCGTACCTGGATGGTCCGGACCCACTGGCGCCGCCGATCGACCTGCGGGCGGCGCTGGACAGCATCGGCCGGGACGTGATGGAGGGCAGCTCCCTGCGGCAGGCCCTGCGCGAGCTGCTGCGGCGTGGGACGGGTGAACGCCGCGGCCTGGACGAGTTGTCCCGTCAGCTGTGGGAGCGACGCAGGGAGTTGCAGCGGGACAACCGGATCGACGGCACCCTCCAGGAGGTCCGGGAACTGCTGGACAAGGCGCTGACCGCGGAACGCCAGGCGCTGGCCCGGCAGGACTCCGAGGATGCCCGGTTCCGCGAGCTCGACCTGGACACCCTGCCGGACAACACCGGCCGCGCGGTGCGTGCGCTGAGCGAGTACGACTGGCAGTCCTCCGATGCCCGCCAGGCCTACGAGGACATCCAGGATCTGCTCGGCCGGGAGATGCTCGACCAGCGGTTCAGCGGGATGAAGGAGGCGTTGCAACAGGCGACACCGCAGGACGTGCAACGCATCCGGGAGATGCTCGACGACCTCAACGCGCTGCTGGCGCAGCACGCCGCCGGCAATGACACGACGGCGCAATTCGCCCAGTTCATGGCACAGCACGGCGACTTCTTCCCGGAGAACCCTTCCACCGTCGACGAACTGATCGACGTGCTGGCCGCGAGATCGGCTGCGGCGCAACGGATGATGCGCTCGATGAGCGCCGCGCAGCGCGCCGAGCTGGCCGAGCTCAGCCAGCAGGCGTTCGGTGATCCGCGGCTCGGGCAGGCGCTGGACGAGCTCGACGCGCAGTTGCAGAGCCTTCGCCCCGGCGAGGACTGGTCCGGTTCCGGCCGGTTCCGTGGCGATTCGCCGATGGGACTGGGCGAGGCGACCCGCGCCATGGAGGAACTCGGCCGACTGGAGGAGCTCACCGATCAGCTCGGGCAGAGCTACCCCGGTGCCCGGCTCGACGACATCGATCTCGACGAGCTGGAGGCGGCTCTCGGACCGCAGGCTCGGGCCGACGCCGAGGCGCTGGCCGCCCTGGAACGTGAGCTGCGCGAGCAGGGCGTGTTCGAACGGGCACCGGACGGGTCACTGCGGCTGTCCCCGCGGGCCCTGCGGCGGCTCGGTGAGTCCGCGCTGCGGGACGTGGTGGACAAGATCGGATCGCGGCGCGGCGAACGGGTCACCCGTCGGTCGGGTGCACTGGGGGAGCCGACCGGTGCGAGCCGGCCGTGGGCGTTCGGCGACACCGAATCGTGGGACGTGCCCAGAACCCTGCTCAACGCGCAACTCCGGCGGGCCGGCGGCGACGACCGGGCCATGGACGTCACCGACGTCGAGGTGATCGAGACCGAGCACCGGACCAAGGCCGCGGTCGCGCTGTGCGTGGACACGTCGTGGTCGATGGTGCAGGACGGCCGGTGGGTCCCGATGAAGCGCACCGCACTGGCTCTGCACCAGCTCATCTCCACCCGGTTCCGCGGAGACGCGTTGCAGCTCATCACCTTCGGCCGCGGCGCGGAGAAGGTCGAACTCGGTGACCTGATCGGCCTGGAGGGCGTGTACATGCAGGGCACCAACCTGCACCACGCGCTGGTGCTGGCCGGTGAGCACCTGCGTCGTCATCCCGACGCGCTGCCGGTGGTGATGGTGGTGACCGACGGGGAGCCGACCGCGCACGTGGAACAGGACGGTGAGCTGGTCTTCTCCTACCCGCCGATGCCGGAGACCCTGCGCAGCACGGTGTCCGAGCTGGACCGGTTGACCGCCCGGCGCGCGGCCATCACGTTCTTCATCCTCGGTGACGACCCCCGGTTGGCGGTCTTCGTCGACGACCTGGCCCGGCGCTGCCACGGCCGGGTGGTGGCTCCGGATCTGGACGGGCTGGGCGCGGAGGTCGTCGCGGACTACCTGCGGAACCGGCAGTAGCGCAGGTGCAACAGGTCGGGCGGGTCAGCGCTCAGCCGTTGGCGGGCAGGGCGATCAGACTCGATGACGCGGACTCGTTCAACCGCGGTCGGTTCATCCCGCTTGGTCCCGACATCATGGCCCCGGTCGGTTGATCGTGATGTCGACCCGATTGTCGCCGGGCATGGGCGGGCGGAAGGCGTAACGCTGGTCGGTGGACAGCAAGCTGTCCCCGACGATGGCGGCGACCTCTTTCTGGATCGACCAGTACCAGTCGTCGAGGTTGGTGGCGGGTCCCCGGCGGGTGAAGCCCTGCAGGACCACCGATGCCGACGGATGGGCCTTCAACAGTGCCGCGATCTGAGCGATGACCGGTGCTGCCGTCGACGGCACACCGTTCCACAGTCGGCTCATCTCAACCGTCATCGATCCCAGCGGGACCAGTGGTGCGGTGCGGGCATTCTGGATGCGGCCGCCAGGGCCGGTATCCCACAGGAAGTACTCATTCTCCCGCGCCTCGACCCAGGTGATGGTGTTCTGCTGTCCTTGCCCGCTGCTGAAGGTGTACTGGGTCAGTCGCTGACCGGAATGTTTGGCGCCACTGGCGGCTTGCAGTTCGCTGAGCACCAGATTCGCCTCGGCCTCGGCCTGCGGGTGCACGGTCTGGTGAGCTTGGGACCATGCGTTTTCGTGCACCTTGGGGTCGGTGGCCGCAAAATTCTCGGTGATCTCATGGATCAGCGTTGCTGTACCGGCCCCGGGGATGCCCTTGTTCAATGCCTCGAAGTGATCGATCCGAAGCTCTTGTACCGGGTTGCTCTCGTCGGTCGGGAATTCGCCGAATCCGACGCCGGCCTGTTTGCGCCCGAGGTTGATCCGGGCGACCCGGCTCTTGTCCTGAATGACTTCCATCAGTTTTCTGGCAAGCTCCGGCGACGCGGGCTTCCCGTTGCGGCCGGTGATGGTCACCGCGTGGGTCTTCGCGTCCCAGCCGAGCACCAATCCGCTCGGCTTCATCAGCAGGCGCAACATGGAACTCACGTCGCCCGGGGATCCGGTGACCAGCAGTGAGCGCTGGATCACCCCGGTCACGGCCTTGTTCCCGACCAGCCGCTGCATCGTGAGCAGCTCGTGCTCAGCCCGTGACTGCCACACCTCGACGGGGGAATCCGGCGTCGGACCACGGTGACGGACTGGTGGTCGACCCTCGGTCTGGCGGTATCTCACGTGGAGCCCCATTCGTGCGACAGCTCAAGGCACGTTACCGCCGCTCTGGGCCGGTTGTCCTGCATGCGAGGGGCAGATCTGCGGGCAACACCGGACCAGTTCCCGGCTGAAGCCGTCGGGCCGCATGAACCAGGTCGACGTGCTCATGAGGTTGATCGGGCCCGCTCTCCCCAGTGTGGACGCGGCACCCGTTCACCGAGGCAAGGCACCGTCAACATCGGTGGGGCATCGTGTCGCGGTCGTGGTCTCGGCTGGTCTCGGGGCGTCGGTGCGGGCACTGGCGATGAGCTGATCCAGCTCAGCCTGCAGCGCTGCGGCAATGGCGGGGAGGTCGGGGCAGCAGTCGGGGTCGGCGACGACCGTCAGAGTCAGCGTGCCGGCGTAGGACAGCGCCCCGAAGGCCACGCTGACGTTGCCGGTGATCATGGGCACCGCGATGACCCGAAGCACCTCGGCATCCGTGAAGCGCAGTCGACGTTGCGGCCCTCGCATGTTCGTCACAAACGTGTTGATCAGCCGCTGCCGGCCGATGAACCAGGTGAACACCCCGAGCCGAGCCAGTACGCGGAACGCCGGGCCGATCATGGCGGCCGACGATCCGGGCGCCGCTGTCTTGCGCTGCGCGGTGATCCGCGCGATCGACCGCAACCGCTCCGACGGGTCTCCGGTGGTGGGCAGATCGACCGGGATGACGCCCACCTGGTTGCCCAGCTCCGTCGCGCCGGTCCGCCGCCGGGCCGACACCGGAACCGAGATCACCAGGTGATCCACCCGTTCGCCGCGGTGCTCGAGCACCCGGCCGAGTGTCCCGGTGACCGCGGCGAGCAGGACGTCGTTGACCGTCCCACCGGCGGCGTGCGCGGCCCGTCGCGTGGCATCCAGGTCCGCCTCCGCCGTCGCCAGCGCCCGTCGGGTGCCGACTACGGAGGCGTTCAGCGAACACCTGGCAGCATGCGCCGGGGGTGCGCCGGAGCCCAGTTCCCGTGCGGCGGACCGTAACCGGCCGAGGCCGTCGGCGATCCGGCGCAGGCCCGACACGCGCGATCGCCAGCATTCCCGCGCCAGGTCGCGCGTGGTGGGGGGCCACCGGGGAAATCCGGGCACGGCGACGGGCGGCACACCGTCGACCAGCTGCGCCAGCATCGCGAGCCCACCGATACCGTCGGCGAGCACATGATGGAAGACCACGAGCAGCGCGTCGGCGGCGTCACCACCGCCGCGGATGAGAGTTGCCTGCCACAGCGGTCTTTCCGTCGGCAGGCGCCGCGTCACCAGCTCGGCGACGCACTGCAGCAGGGCGTGCTCCGGATCGCCGTCAAAGGGGTTGCGCACCGCCGTGACGTGACGGTGGATGTCGAACGCGGCATCGTCGACCCACACGGGACGGCCACATCCGACCGGCGCCGGGATCAGACGCTGCCGCATCCGCGGCACCGCGGTGATGCGCTCGGCGATGGCGGCGCGGACGGCGTCCAGCTCGAGCTGCCGCTGCGGCTCCAGCACGAGAATGGCCGCCACCTGCATCGACGTCCCGGTGACGTCACAGACCAGTTCCATGACGTCGGACGGGCCGGCGCGCTCGATGACGGCCGCAGGTCGCTGCCTCATGGGTGCGACGGTGCCCGCTGGTCGGCGCCGCCGGTAGAGGCGCAGGTCCCGGGTGTTTGGCCCACCCGGGGACCGGTAGGGGGCGGGGTCAGCGCGGAAGGTCCTGCGCGACTTCCCATATGGTGCCGTCGGGATCGGCGAAGGCGGCCGTCCGCTTGCCCCAGGGCCGATCGACCGGCCCGTTCAGCAGCTGGATGCCCGCCTCCACGAGGTGGGCGCACTCCGCGTCCACGTCTTCGACGAAGAAGGAGAACACGCTGCGCGCCGGCGCATCCGGCGTCGCGACCGTTGCCGGCGTGATCAACTCAGGCGCCTCCGCGGCCGCCAGCAGGTTCAGCATGGTGTTCCCGGCGTCGAACACGACGGAGTCCGCGTCCTCGAACATCACCCGGCCGCCAAGCACCTTCTCGTAGAACGCCCTGGAGCGCGCCGGGTCCGCAACGAACAACGTGATCGCGTTGATTCCACCGAGTCGCCCAGCCACGGGTGACCCCCCTTCTGCAACGTCATTACCGCCGACCCGTCACCCGATGGCCGGCAGGATGACGGTGGCCGACCGTAGCGCGATGGTTTGCGACGACCGGCACCAGGGGTCGCCGGAAGCCCGGTCACGCCGGAGATCGTCCGCCGGTCACACCGGGGTGCGGTGGGCACCGGCCGGGCTGGTGTGGATGATCGCGCCGGTCACCCGCCGCACGTCGCGGAGCAGGTTCGCCTCGGCGGAGTGGGCGATCCGGTGGGCCTGCGCCAGCGTCAGGGCCGGATCGACCTCGACGTCGGCTTCCGCCCGCAGCGTGTGCCCCAGCCAACGGAGCCGCAGATGGCGAAGGCGCTCGACACCCGGCGTCGCGACCAGACTGATCTCTGCGGCGTCCACGATGGCGGGGTCGACGCCGTCCATGAGCCGCCGCACGACATCGCGGGTGGCGGTCCGGAGAACGAGCAGGATCGCCACCGTGATGACCAGGCCGATCACCGGGTCGGCGGCCACCCAGCCCAGCGCCACCCCGCCGGCGCCGACCACGACGGCCAGCGACGTGAGCCCATCGGTCCGGGCGTGCAGGCCGTCGGCAACCAGCGCGGCGGACCCGATCCGCCGCCCGATCCGGATCCGGTACAGGGCAACGAGTTCGTTGCCGGCAAAGCCGATGACGCCCGCCGCTGCCACCCATCCCAGGTGCTCGATCGGCGCGGGATGAAGCAGCCGGTTGACCGCTTCCCACCCCGCGATCAACGCGGACAGCGCGATCATCGCGACGATGAACAGGCCGGCGAGGTCCTCGGCACGGCCGAACCCGTAGGTGTACCGGCGGGACGCCGCCCGGCGGGACAGCGCGAACGCGATCCACAGCGGCACCGCGGTCAGCGCGTCGGAGAAGTTGTGCACGGTGTCGGCAAGCAGGGCGACCGACCCGCTGACGATCACCACGAGCAATTGCAGGACCGCCGTGACGCCCAGTGCCACCAGGCTGATCTTCACGGCGCGGATGCCCAGTGCGCTGCCTTCGAGTTCTGTGTCGACCGAGTCGGCGCTGTCATGGCTGTGCGGCCGGAACACCACGTGCAGCAGGCCTTTCACGCCGCCGGGGTGATCGTGTGCGTGATCGTGATGAACGTGATCGTGATGGTCATGCTGGTCGGCAAGGTGCCGGTGGTGGCCGGTGGACGGCACGTCGGCGTCGAGCGCCAAATGGGCCGGCCGATCGGCGCTACTCACGGGGCACCACCCGCCCGGCGGCGCGCCGCGGGCCGCACAGCCGCGATCGGACTGCCGCTGTGGTGTGCCGGGACCGCAGGGCCGGCGTGCTCGGCGTTGTGGATGCCGTCGACAACCAGCCGCCGGACGTGGTCGTTCTCCAGCTGGTAGAAGATCTGGTTGCCGTCGCGCCGGGTCCGGACCAGGCGCGCCATGCGCAGTTTGGCCAGGTGCTGGGACACGGACGGCCCGGGCTTGCCGATGGTCTCGGCGAGTTGGTTGACCGACTTCTCATCGTCGATCAGGGCCCACAGGATCTGGATGCGGGTGCCGTCGGCGAGCATCCGGAACACTTCGACCGCCAGGGCGACCTGATCAGCGGGGAGGATCTGTGGCGCTTGCTCACTATCTGACTGCATACGCAGATACTAGTGAACCCGACTGATGGCTGTCTTCGCAAGACGCGCGCGCCGCAACGCCGCACGGCCCGGCGCAATGGGTGCCGGGCCGTGCGGAGCTCCGGTTCAGCCGGTGACGGTGATCCGGTCGAGCGCCGGCGCCTGGACGGGCTGTTTGGCGCCGAGATAAGCGGTGAACGCGTCCAGGTCGATCGGTCCGGTCACGGCGTTGGCGCCGCCGGTCAGCACCGAGAAGCCGTCACCGCCACCGGCCAGGAAATTGTTCACGGTGATCCGATAGGTCTGCGTGTCGACGATCGGCACGCCGCTGAACTTGACGCTGGAGTTGACCACCCGGGTGCCCGAGCACGGCGCGTTGAGCGATGCGGTCGTGCCCTTGGCGTCCACCGTGTACGACACGGTGGCCGACGGGTAGAGGGTCTTCGCCGTGGTGAACTGCTGCTCCAGCAGGCACTGGATCTGCGCACCGGTCAGGTCGAGGGTCACCAGGTTGTTGGCGAACGGCTGGACGGTGAACGCCTCCTCGTAGGTCACCGGCCCCGCATCGAGGTCCGCACGCACCCCGCCCGGGTTCATGAACGCCGCGACGGCACCCTGCTCGTCATCGGTGGCGGCCAGCTGGGCATCGGCGATCACGTTGCCCAGCAGCGATTCTCCGGTGAACGACCCGAACAACGTCTCCTGCGCGCGGGTGAGAGGCGCGGCCGTCGATCCGACCAGCTGGGTGGCAATCGGTCCCAATGCCGTGCGGTAGCGGGCGATCAACGCCGTCTGCTCCGGTTCTTTCGCCTGGTCCCGGGACACGATCACGTTGTTCGCGGCGGCGGTGATGATGTCCCCACTGCGCCGGTCGACTCGCAGGTCGATGTCGGTCACCAGTCGCCCGAACGAGCTGGCACTGGTCACCAGCTTGCCGGACAGCTCGCAGTTGTACGCCTGGTGGGTGTGGCCGCTGACGATCACGTCGATGGACGGGTCCATCTTGGCGGCGATGTCGACGATCGGCCCGCCGATGCCGCTGCAGCCGTTGATGTCGAACGAATTCCTGCTCTGCTGACCGCCCTCATGCAGCAGGACGACGATGGCCTGCACGCCCTGGGCCTGGAGCTGCTTGGCGTACCGGTTGGCCGTCGCCGCCTCGTCACCGAAGCCCAGACCGGCAACCCCCTGCTGGCTGACGATGTCCTTTGTGCCCTCGAGTGTCATCCCGATGAAGCCGATCTTGACGCCCTGCACCTTGTGGATGGCGTACGGCGGGAGCAGCGGTTGTCCCGTTGCGGTGACAAAGGCATTGGCCGACAGGTACTGGAATTCGGCGCCTTTGTACGGCGTGCCGTCCGCGCACCCGTCGACGGGATGACAGCCGCCGTTCTGGATGCGCAGCAGTTCGGCGGCACCCTCGTCGAATTCGTGGTTGCCCACGCTGGCGTAATCCAGCCCCGCGAGATTCAGCGCCTCGATCGTCGGCTCGTCGTGGAACGCCGCCGACAGCAGCGGCGAGGCCCCGATCAGATCACCCGCGGCCACGGTGATGGTGTTGTTCTTCTTCTGCTGTTCGGCCAGGGTGCGCAGCTCGGTGTCCAGGTATTCGATCCCACCCGCGTCGACGGTGACCGCGTTCCCGGCGGAGTCCACTCCGGTCTGCACTCTGCCGCTGGAGCCAGAAGGCGGCTCCAGATTGCCGTGGAAGTCGTTCAAGGCCAACAGTTGTACGTCGACGGGCTTGGGACCCGCGGCCGCCGCTGATGGCGCCGCGGACGCCGGCGCGGTGGTCGAGAGGAGCACGCCGGCCGTGCTGACGGCCGCGACGCCGAGTGCGAGGAACCGTCGCCGTAGGGACGCTGTCACATGTTCTCCAGGGTGGTGGGGTTGGGGGACCTGGCCCGCCGCCACGGGCAGCGGTCGGCAGTCCGCGGCAACGTTCGCCGCCGCGAGTTCACCACACGATGCGACAGCAACCGCGCTCACCTCCGGGTGATGGGCGGCGAACAATGACTGAACTGCGTGCCGAAATCGGTCGATCGGTCACGGAACGCGCATTTCGGCGTCCATCTGCCGCCACGAAAGGATGACCGACTCGTCCCCTTTACCCCGCTGGCAACCGGTCCGCCGGGCGGTGGCCGCGGGAATAGCGTCACAAGTGCTCCGGTTGTGGCGCTGTAACGTCGCCTGCCGGCGGTCGATAGGTTCGCGCCCGTGCCCGCGGGCGTCACCACGGAAGGAAATTCCCATGCTCGCTCTTCAGTTCGATTCCTACGGCGGCCCCGACGTCCTGCGGTACGCCGAGGCACCCGAGGTACACGCCGGGGCCGGTCAGATCCGCATTGCCGTCCGTGCCGCCAGCGTCAACCCCATCGATTGGAAGATCCGGGCCGGATACATGGCGCAGGGCAAGGATCTTGACGGCACCGCCTACCTCGGGTACGACGCCGCCGGCGTCGTCGACGAGGTCGGTGACGGGGTGACCGATGTGGCGGTCGGCGATGACGTCTTCGGATTGGGCGCCAACACCGCCGCCGAAAAGGCCGTGCTCAACGCCTGGGCCCGCAAGCCCGCGTCCATCGACTGGGCGGTCGCCGCCGCCGCTGGGGTCGCGGCCGAAACCTCCATCCGGGCGCTGAATCTGGTGAACGTCACCTCCGGCGACACCGTGCTGATCGACGGCGGGGCCGGTGGGGTCGGCGCCGTCGCGGTGCAGGTCGCCAAGGCCCGCGGTGCAACCGTGATCGCCTCGGCCGGTGAAGGCAACCAGGACTACCTGCGGGAGATCGGCGCCACCCCCGTGTTGTACGGCGCGGGACTGGTGGACCGGGTCCGGTCGATCGCCCCGAACGGTGTCGACGCGGTCTTCGACGTTGTCGGCAAGTCACCCATCGAGGATCTGATCAGCCTGGTTCCGTCACCGTCCCAGGTGGTGACGATCGCGAACTTCAGCGCGGGCGACTCCGGGGCACAGGTCACCACGGGCGGCCAGGGAGATCCTGCCGCTGCCCTGCGGGAGACCGCGGACCTGCTGAAGGAGAACAAGATCGTGATCAAGATCCAGACATTCCCGTTCAGCCGGGCCGCCGAGGCCCACGAGATCAGCGAGCACGGCCACCTGCGCGGGAAGCTCGTGCTGGTTCCCTGACACCTGTTCTCCGACCGACCCCAAAGTGCTCCCCCGGGTCCGGGGGTCGATGGGCGCCCGTGTCACCGCGGCGGCGCCCCGGTCATTGCGGCGGCGGGACGGAGACCCGTTGCCGCGGGCGGGTAGCGTCCTCCCACATGCACAGCTCGCACGAGGAGCTCATCGTCACCGCCGCGGGGAGGCTGCGGCCACACCGCGTCGACGGCAGGCTGTTCGGAGATGTCGCCGCCAGCCTGATCACCGACCGCGGCAACCTGTACTCCGGTGTCTGCATCGACACCGCCGGCGGCACAGGCTTCTGCGCCGAGCACAGCGCCATCGCCGCAATGGTCACGGCGGGGGAGTACCGGATCAGCCGGATCGTCGCGGTCTGGCGCGACCAAGACGATCGGCTGACGGTGCTGCCGCCCTGCGGCCGGTGCCGCGAGTTCATCAGGCAGATCGATCCGAGGAACCTGGATGCTCAGGTGGTTCTCGGTCTCGACCACGCCGTGACGGTGGCCGAGTTGCTGCCCGCGCACGCATGGCCGACTCCGCTGTGACACCACCCTCAGGCGGCCGCACATCGCGAGCTGGTGCCGCGGGCAGACGCGGCGACGCTGCGCGCGGCGGGCCGGGGTGCGAGAAGCGCTGCCATGCGGCAGGTGATGGCCGGTGACCGCCCCACCGTCGACGGCGTCCGCGCGGCCGCACATCGCCGCCCGTCTGGAGCAGGCGGTGACCAGAGCGACGGCGGCGGTGGCCCGGCGCCGGGGCTGGCAGCCCCGGTTGATCCCGTACACCGGCTACGGCACCACCGCGTGGGTGCGGGTTCTCGGCCGGGTGCTGCTCGTGCCGCCCTCCTCGCCGGCCCCGCCGGCAGGCCCGCACGGCGACGCCGGCGGGCGGCCGTCCCCGATCGACGACGGTGGATCACAGCAGCCGATCACGGCGCAGCGCCAGGAATCGCCGCGGGGGTGGCGCCGTTTCGTGACCACGCAACTGCCCGACACCGAGGTGCACTGCGTCATCGACGGGCGCGAATACCGGTTGTGCACCGACCGCGGTGGCTACTTCGACGCGGTGCTGCCCAACCGGCTCGAGCCCGGCTGGCACGACATCGTTCTGCGCGTCGGCAGCGGCGAGTCCACGGTGACCCGGGTCTTCGTGCTGGCGGACGATGAGCGGTGGGGGGTGGTCAGCGACATCGACGACACGGTCCTGGTCACCCACCTGCCGCGCCCACTGCTGGCCGCATGGAACACCTTCGTCCAGCGCGAATCCGCCCGCGTCGCCGTCACCGGAATGGCCGACCTCTACCGCCGACTGCTCGCCGAGCATCCGGGCGCCCCGGTGATCTACCTGTCCACCGGCGCCTGGAATGTGGCGCCGACCCTGACGAGATTCCTGTCCCGGCACGGCTTCCCGGAGGGACCCCTGCTGTTGACCGACTGGGGTCCGACGAATACCGGGTGGTTCCGGTCCGGCCAGGCGCACAAGCGGGCGGCGCTGCGCCGGCTCACCGACGACATGCCGCACGTCCGGTGGCTGCTCATCGGTGACGACGGACAGCACGACCCGGCCATCTACGCCGAGTTCGCCCGGACGGCGGCCGATCGGGTGCGGGCCATCGCCATCCGCGAACTCACTGCGACGCAACACCTGCTGTCGGGGCACGTGCCGGACCGGAAGGCGCCGGGCTCGCCGGTGCTGCGGGTCAGCGCCCCGGACGGGTACGGGCTCGCCCGCGATTTCGTCGCCGCCGGCCTGCTGGACGAGGCCGCCCGCAGCCACCCGGCCGATGAGTCCCGGGGGTGACCGCCGTCGAACCCTGCACAGCGCTTCGAACAGGGGAGGGTTTGCCATGACGATGCACGTCAGCACCAGCCACCTGCCGGTCTCCGGTGGCCGCCTGTACTACGAGGTCCGCGGGCACGGTCCGCTGCTGCTGGTGGTGGGCCAGCCGATGACCAGCGAACCGTTCGGGCCGACCGCCGACATGCTGGCCGACTCCTACACCGTGGTCACCTATGACCCGCGCGGGCTCGGTCGCAGTGCCGTCGACGACCCCACGCTGGACGTCACACCGGACGTCGAGGGTGCCGATCTCGCGGCGATCATCGACGCCATCGGGAAGGGCCCCGCGGACGTCTTCGGCACGAGCGGCGGCGCAGTCGCCGGGCTGGCCCTGGTGGCCAACCATCCCGGCCGGGTCCGTACCCTCATCGCGCACGAACCACCGCTCACCGAATACCTGCCCGACGCCGCAGCCATCCGGGCCGCGATCGACGACACCGAGAATGCCTACCGCGGTGCCGGTTCCGGCGCTGCGTGGGGGAAGTTCATCTCCCTGGTGATGCACAGCGGACCGGTGCCCGACACCGGGGTGCCGCCGGTGCCCTGGCCCCCGCGGGGCGACCGAGACGCGGCACCGGAACCCGCCGACGGCAACGCCGATGGCGACGACCACCACCAGCCCTCGGAGAGGCAGCGGGCGAACGACGACCTGTTCTTCCTGCACATGCTCAAGCCCTTCACCCGCTACCGGCCGCCCCTGGACACACTGCGGTCGACAACAGCGAGAGTGGTTCTGGCCGTGGGTGAATCGTCCGGTGAGGAGATCGCCGGGCGCAGCACCCGGGCCCTGGCCGACCGGCTCGGCTCCGCACCGGTGACCTTCCCCGGCGATCACGGCGGTTTCATGGCGGACCCGGTCGCCTTCGCCGCCGCAATCCAGCGGACGCTGACGCCGTCGCGGACCGGATCGGCCGGCACAGCCGGGCTGAACTGAGCGGGACGGCGCTCCGGTACAAAGGGTTCCATGGCCTCAGATTCCGGCTACTTCGGTGCGGACAGTGTTTCCTGGCGCGTGCACGCCGATCCGCTGCAGTGGGTCGGCGGGGTCCGCGCACTGTTCCTGCTCACGTTGCACCCGCTCGCGATGGCCGGGGTGGACCAGCATTCGACGTTCCGGGACGATCCGATCGGCCGCCTGCAGCGCACCGGTGAATACCTTGGCACCGTGGTCTACGGCACCAGGGCGGAGGCGGACCGGGCGTCGGCGCGGGTGCGCGGTGTGCATCGCAGGGTGAAGGGCGTGGAGCCGGAGCAGGGCGTGCCGTACCGGGCGTCAGACCCCGAGTTGCTGCTGTGGGTGCACTGCGGTGCGGTGGATTCGTTCCTGACGCTGGCCCGCCGGGCCGGGGTGGGCGTGTCGGACGCGGAGGCCGATCGGTATGTGGCCGAACAGGTCCGGGCCGCGGAGCTGGTCGGGCTGAGCCCCGACATCGTCCCGCGGTCGGTCCCGGAGCTGAAGGCGTATTTCCAGCGGGTGCGTCCCGACCTGCGGGTCACCGCGGCCGCGCGGGCGACCGCGAAGTTCCTGTTCCTCCCGCCGATGCCGACGCCACCGCAGGTGGTGCTGCCCGCGAAGGTGGCCTGGGGGACGGCCGCGACGCTGGCCTTCGCCACTCTCCCGGCATGGGCTCGCCGGATGTACCGGTCTCCGGGCCTGCCGACGACGGACCTGGCCGTGTCGGCCACGCTCCGGACGCTGAGGCTGGCCGTGTCGGCCTTACCGGCCGAGTGGACCGAGCCGCCGCACTACCGGCGAGCGTTGCACCGCGAGGCCGAGCGCCGGCTGCTGGAGCAGGGGACGGCGGCCTGACACTCACCCGGCCGCCGCTCGCAGCCAGACCGCGGTTTCCGGTGGCAGGCGGTCACCGACCAACGGGATGCTGCTCATCAGCACCTCACCGGGCGGCAACGCGATCGCCGCGGGGGAGAAGTTGACCAGGCACTCCCACCCGTTGGACCGCCGGAAATGCAGTAGCTCCGGCGCATCCGGGTCCAGCCACTGCACGGCGCTGTCGGCGGTCAGCAGCTTGCGGCGCAGCCCGATCGCGCGCCGGTACATCCCCAGGGTGCTGTCGGGGTCACCGTCCTGCGCCTGCACGGAACAGGTCCCGAAGTAGTCCGGTTGGGGCAGCCACGACCCGTTGCTGCCGAAGCCGAACGACGATCCGCTCCGGGTCCACGGCAGCGGGACGCGGCATCCATCCCGGCCCTTGATCGTATGGCCGGTCCGTTCCCACACCGGGTCCTGCAGCGCCTCCGCCGGCAGGTCCGCCACCTCGGGCAGCCCGAGCTCCTCGCCCTGGTACACGTATGCCGACCCTGGCAGGGCCAGCATCATCAGCGTCGCAGCGCGGCCACGGCGCTCGGCCTGGGCAGGGTCGATCGCCGGGACCGTCCCGTTGCTCGCCAGCCACGCGTCCGAGTCGGTGCCCGCGGGCAACGCCAACCGCGAGCTGTGCCGAGGCACGTCATGGCTGGACAGCACCCACGTCAGGCCACCGCCGGCACTCCGGTGGTCGTCGATCGACCTGCTGATCACCCGGACGAACTGGTCGCGGTTCCATTCCGACTTCAGCAGGGAGAAGTCGAAGACCTGACCCAGTTCCGTCCGGCGGGCGTACAGGTATGTGCGGGCATTCGTCGGATGCCAGGTCTCGGCGACGGCCATCCTGGGCGGGTCGTACTCGTCGAAGACGGTCCGCCACTCGCGGTAGATGGCGTGCACCTCGTCCCGGTCGTACAACGGGTCGGAGCCGTCGGTCGGCAGGCGCTGATCGAGGAACGGCTGGCTGCGCAGAGGCGGGGTCAGATCCTTCGCCAGCGAGTGCGCGACGTCGATGCGGAAGCCGTCAACCCCGCGATCGGCCCAGAACCGCAAGGTGTCCAGGAAATACTGGCGCACATCCTCATTGCCCCAGTTGAGGTCCGGTTGCTCGGCGGCGAAAAGGTGGCAGTACCACTGACCATCCGGCAGTCGCTCCCACGCGCTGCCACCGAAATGGGATCGCCAGTCGGACGGTGGTTCCGCGCCATCAGGCCCGACTCCGTCACGGAAGATGTAGCGGTCGCGGGCCGCGGAACCCGGTGCCGCGGCGAGCGCCTCACGGAACCACGGGTGCTGATCGGAGGTGTGGTTCGGGACGATGTCCACCATCACCCTGATGCCCCGCCGGTGCGCCTCGCCCAGCAGACCGTCGAAGTCGGCGAGCGAGCCGATCCGCGGGTCGACGTCCCGGTGATCGGTGATGTCGTAGCCGCCGTCGGCCAGCGGCGACGGATAGAACGGCGTCAGCCAGATCGCATCGATCCCGAGGTCCGCCAGGTAGGGCAGGCGGCTGCGCGCACCGGCGAAATCGCCGACCGCGTCACCATTCCCGTCGGCGAAGCTGCGCGGATAGATCTGGTACACCACCGCCGTCTGCCACCAGTTGGGGTCCACCGGAGGCACGATCGTGTCGGTCATGGCTGCTCCCTAAGGTCGATGCGGATATGTGGTGGGCACGTGCCGCGGTCGATCACTGCGGGTGGTGCCGGGTTCTGGTCAAGGCCACCGCCGGCGGCGCGAGGGACTGGTGCCCCGCGCGCCGCCGCGGCTTCCCTTCTCGCTCCCCACGCGCCCTGGGGAGCGAGGAAGGTGCTGCGCCACCTCCGGTGGCCGGCCCGGCCGGGGCGTCGCGGTCAGTCGGCGCCCGCCGCGGCACTTCCATGGCGAGCAGTCCGGTGATCGGCACAGCGACGTCGTCACAGCGACGTCACCGTTGCGACCGACACAGGTGGTTGAAGATCCTCGTGGAATCCTTTCCGTAAGACTATCGTCTTTGGCGTGGCGCCGAAACCCCCCAATGAGCGCGTGACCCTGCCGGACATCGCCCGGATGGCCGGAGTCGGTCTCGGCACCGCCTCGCGCGCGCTCCGCGACGCCCCGGGGGTCTCGCCGGCGACGCGGGACCGGGTGCTGGCCGTGGCCGAGCAGATGTCCTATGTGGTGTCCCCGCAGGCGTCGAGCCTGCGACGGGGCACCACCGGGCGGATCGCCGTCGTCGTACCGCATCTGGATCGGTGGTTCTTCGGGGCCGTGGTCACCGGGCTGCAGGGGGTGCTGCGGGAGGCGGGACTGGATGTCCTGCTGTACGGCGTCGGCGATCTCCACGACCGGCGCGACTTCTTCGAGCGCCTGCCGGCCCGGCGGCAGGTCGACGCGGTCGTCGTGGTGGCGTTCCAGCTCGACGACGCCGAACAACGGCGACTGAGCCTGATGGGCGTCCGGATCGTCGCCGCCGGTGGTCAGGCCGCCGAGTACCCGCATGTGGGCATCGATGACCTCGTCGCCGGCCGGCAAGCCATGGACCACCTGCTGTACCTGGGGCACCGGCGGATCGGCATGCTGGAGGCGCGCGACCCCGACCAGCCGGGCCTGGACTCGGGCCGGTCGACGGCCTACCACGACGCCCTGCGCGATGCCGGCCTCGAACCGGACCCCGAGTTGATCGTCACCAGCGATTGGGGTGGCGAGAACGGCGCGGAGTCGATGGCCCGGCTGCTCAGCCTGCGCGAACCTCCGACCGCCGTGTACGCCCACTCCGACGAGGTCGCGCTGGGCGCGCTGCGGACCCTGCGCAGAGCGGGGCTCCAAGCGCCGCAGGACATCTCGGTCATCGGCATCGACGACCATCCGCACGCCGCCCTGGCCGACCTGACCACGGTGCGGCAGCCCGTGCCCGAGCAGGGCGCGCTGGCCGCCGAGAACCTGTTGGCGCTGCTCAACGGTGAAGACGTCGAGCAGGCGATCACGCTGCCGACCCGACTGGTGGTCCGGTGCAGCACGGCACCACCGCGCCGGTAGCCCGCTCGCCGGACTCGATCGCCCCGGGCGTCAGGCACACGCCGCCGCCGCGGTGGCGGAGCCGGTCCGGTGGGTCGCCGCCGACCCTTCGGTCTCGATTTTCGGCGAACCCCTTCCGCTCCGAAGCAAGCTATGGAAAGCTTTCCATTCAAGCGGGTCGTCCGCAGAAGGTCCATCAGAACGGAGGGTCAATCGAGTGGCCTGGAACCCGGCAAGAAAATCGCTCACCGCCACCGTGGTCGGTGCCGGTGTGATGGCACTGGTCCTCACCGCCTGTGGTGGCGGGTCGAACAGCGCCAGCAGCAGCACGTCGTCCGCGGCCTCGAGCGCAGCCAGCAGTCCGGCGTCGAGTGCCGCAGCGTCCGGCGGGACTGCCTCACCGGCCGGCTCCGCCGGTTCCTCCTCCGCCGCCGGACCGGTCAGCGCCGACAGTGGCTGGTGTGACGCGGTCAAGTCCCAGTTCGGCGACCTCACCGGCAAGACGGTCAACGTGTACACCGTCATCGTCGCGCCGGAGGACAAGCCGTACGTCGAGGCGTACAAGCCGTTCACCGACTGCACCGGCGCGACGGTCAACTACGAGGGCTCCAAGGAGTTCGAGGCACAGATCGTCGTGCGGGTGCAGAGCGGTAACCCGCCGGACGTGGCGATGTTCCCGCAGCCCGGCCTGCTGAGCCAGATCGTGAACGCCACCGGCGCCGTGAAGCCGCTGCCGGATTCGGTGAAAACCCTGTCTCAGCAGTACTTCCCGGCAGACTGGCTGAAGTACGGCACGGTCAACGACATCGCCTTCGGCATTCCCAACAACGCCGATTTCAAGTCGCTGGTCTGGTACTCGCCCAAGACGTTCAAGGAGAAGGGCTACACCGTCCCGACCACCTGGGCGGAGCTGTCCGCGCTCACCGAGAAGATCGCTGCGACGGGGGAGAAGCCGTGGTGCATCGGCATCAAGTCCGGTGAGGCCACCGGTTGGCAGATCACGGACTGGTTGGAGGAGTACGTGCTCCGGTTGGCCGGTCCGGAGGTCTACGACCAGTGGGTGAGCCACGAGGTGAAGTTCAGCGATCCACAGGTCGCCGATGCGCTGAAGCAGGTCGGTGACCTGATCAAGAACCCGAAGTACGTCAACGCGGGTCTGGGTGACGTCAACACCATTGCCTCGACCGAGTTCAACGACGTCGCGCCGCTGATCCTGAACGGCAAGTGCACCCTGTCCCGGCAGGCGGCGAACTTCGACTCCAATTACCAGAACGTGAAGATCGGCCCGGACGGCGACATCGACGCGTTCTACTTCCCGCCGATCAAGACCGACTTCGGCCAGGTCGTTCTCGGTGGCGGCACGTTCTACGCCGCCTTCGCCGACCGCCCGGAGGTGCAGGCCTTCATGTACTACATCACCACCCCGGAGTACGCGAACACCCGGGCGAAGGCGGGCAGCTGGATCTCGGCCAACAAGGGGCTCGAACCGTCGTCGGTGCCCAGCCCTGTGCAGCGCACCGCCCTGGAGGTGCTGCAGAACCCGGAGACCGTCTTCCGTTTCGACGCCTCGGATCTGATGCCGGCATCGGTCGGTTCGGACGCCGAGTGGAAGCAGTTCACCGCATGGATCACCGGTCAGGACGATGCCACGACCCTGGCCAACATCGACAGCGCCTGGCCAACCAGTTGACCGGTGCGTGAGCAATAGGTGCGACAACGGCGCCGGGGCGGCACATCCGCCCTGGCGCCGTTGTCTCTTCATTTCCGCTGCCGCCGGTTCGGTGCGCCCACCGGGCGCGGGCACCGACGAGGTCGTCCGACGGTATCGATACCGAGACCTGTTGCCACGGTGGGAATCCGGATCAGCGGCGCTCGCGGTCCGTCGCCGACCATGTACTGGGCAACCACTGCCCGACGACGTTGGACGCGATGAGGGTGCCGCCGTCCGGATCCCACAGCAGCACCGTGCCGGCCTGGGTGAGCGCGACCAGCGCAGTCATCGCCGCGGGACTCGGCTGCACCGTATGGCGGTTCCCGTCCTCGTCGACCAGCAACAGGCTGAACGAGCCGTCCCCGCCCGGCGCGCCGGCGTCCCAGTTCGCGTTGACAACGGTGACCCTGCGCGTGGTGTCGTGTGCTCCCGGCATGCGGCATCCTTACCCACCGGGTGGTCGAATCAACCCGTCCACTGAGCGAACCGTCGACCACCGAAGCCGGGAATGCAGGGGACGTCGACCATGCCTACGCCAACCACGGCGACGAGCCGGCCCGATTCTCGCTCGCCGTCTACGAACCCGGTGTCGGTGCCGCGCCGGTGAGGGGACATCATGCGTGATCTGGCGGAATTCCTGTCCGGCGCGAGCGTCGACGCGTCGGTGTTCGCACTGCGTCCGGACTACCGGGCGTTGCTGATCGCCGCCGACGGCATCGATCCGGCACCGTCGGACGAGGACGGCGCTGCACTACTGGCGGTGGCCGAGGAGAGTGCGCGCCGGCTGTCCGAGCAGGGGCCGGTCGATCGATGGCCGCGCATCGCATCGTGGCGGGACGCCTACCGTGCATTCGGTGCCAAGCCGCAACGCACCCGCAACAGCGCGGAGGCGCTGCTGCGCCGGGCACCGACCGGCCTGCCCCGGGTCAACCGGCTGACCGACATCTACAACGCCATCTCGGTGCTGTACCAACTGCCGCTCGGCGGCGAGGACCTGGACCGCTACGCCGGTCCGCCGCGGTTGATCAGGGCGACCGGTGACGAGCCGTTCGACACCGTGGCCGGCGGCGCGGACGTGGTGGAGCATCCCGAACCCGGTGAGGTCGTCTGGTGCGACGACGCCGGTGTCACCTGCAGGCGGTGGAACTGGCGGCAGGCCCGGCGGACCCAATTGCGTGACGACAGCCGCGCGGTGTTGTTCATCCTTGACGCCCTGGACCCATTGACCGACGACGAATTGGCCGCGGCCGCCGACGAACTCACCGGTCAGGTCGAGCGGCTGGGCCCCGACGTCCGGCTCGCCCGGCGCGTGATCACCAACGCGGACCTGACATGAACGGGGTCGTCAGAACGATCGACGGGCTCGAGGTCTGTTGTCGCGCAAACGAACTCGATGCGGATCGACGTGGCCGCTAATGATCCGCTGCCGACCTACGGCGACGGCAAACTGACCCGACTGAGCCGACGCCCGGTCGTCATTGCTGGAGCAATTCCGGGTTGACCGCGGACAGCGCCGCGGTCCGCAGCTCGAACGCCGGGTCCATCTCGTCGGTCTCCTCGGTGTTGCACAACGCGACCACCGTCACGTCCTGCCGCGGCCAGTGATGGACGACGGCGCTGACGCCGGGATCGCCACCGCCGTGTCCCCAGCGGCCGTCCGGAGAGATCATCACCCCGTAGCCGTACGACCAGCCGGCATCGATGGCAGCATGCCGCTGCACCGCGAGTTCGGTGAGGTCACCCAGCAACGTCCCGTCGGCCAGGGCCCGGCAGAACAGCACCAGCTCCGCCGTCGTGCACACGCAGCCACCGTCACCGCCGCCGATCACCGGCACGCTGTGCACGTTGGTGCGGCCCGACGGCAGATAGTGCACCGCCGACCCGGCCCGGGGCTCATCGGAGCGCTGAAAGCCGCTGCGCGCCATGCCTGCTCGGCGCAACACCCGGTCGTGCACCACGTCGGTGAAGGTGCGGCCGGTGAGCTGCTCCACGACCTCGCCCAGCAGCACGTACCCGGCGTTGGAGTAACGCCACCTGTCACCGGGCGGCCCGTAGGGCGGCAGCTCCCCGTACAGCGGCAGGAAGTCGGCCGGGCGCTGGACACGACCCGGCGGGACGGTCGCCCAGATCGCTCCGTAGTCGATGCCGGCGTTGGGCAGTGACTCGTCCTCCTCGAAGTAGTCGGCGATACCGGAGGTGTGACACAGCAGGTGGTGCACGGTGACATCGGGCGACAGGTGCCGGGGCCGGCGGTCCGCCGGCACGATGTCGACGACCGGGGTGGACACCGTCACCCGCCCCTGTGCCACCTGGTCGAGGACGGACGCCGCTGTGAACATCTTGCTGACCGATGCGGTCTGGAACGCGGTGTCCGGGGTGACCGGGACACCGTTGGCACGGTCGGCGAGGCCGAGACTGCGGTGCAGGACCGGCACTCCGGCGTGTGCGAGCAGCACCGTGCCCGACACACCCATCGCCTCCAGCTCCCGCATCCTTTCGTCCAGGCTGATCCGGGTGGCATCGTCGAGAGGGTGGTCGGGCACGGGACAACAATGCTGGTTGGGGACGGTGCGCCGCAAACGGATTCCGCGGAGCGGGCGCCGCACCCGGGCGTCAGTGCACATGCGCTCGCGGCCGGCCGGTGGAGCGCGTCGCCGGCATCGTCGCAAAGGCCATCACCGCAAGGACGATCGCGATGCCGGCCGCGGCGCGGAACCCCCAGGCGAACCCGGCGCTCGCACCGGCCGACGTGGTGAGGTCACCGGCCGCGGTGGCCACAGCCGCCAGGACCGCAACGCCGAGTCCGGCACCGATCTCGTGGCCGGTCATCAGAAAGCCGGATGCGACCCCGGCATGTTCGGCAGGGATCCCGGTCATCGCGCTGACCGACACGGACACGAACACCATGCCGATGCCGGTGCCCGCGAGGAGCAGACCGGGCAGCACGTCGGCGGCGAACCCGGCATCGACCGGCGCGGTCGACAACCAGAACGCGCCGGCAGCGGTCAGCACCAGACCGGCCGCGGCGAGCGTCCGGGCGGGTAGGTGGGCGAGCAGGTGGCTGCCCAACCGGGTGCCGATGGTGATGACCACGGCGAGCGGGAGAAACGCCAGCCCGGCCTGCAACGCCGAGTACCCCAGGACCGTATGGAAGAAGATCGAACTCAGGAAGACCGCGCCGACCAGCAGCCCGGTGATGCCGAGCATCACACCGGTCCCGGAGACCAGCGAGGTGATCCGCCAGGTGCGGGGCGGCACCAGGGGGTGGGCCACCCGACGTTCGATCACCGCGAACATCACCAGCAGCGAGGCCGAGATGCCGAGCGCCACCAGCGTTGTCACCGATATCCAACCGCTGCTGGCCGCGTTCTCGATGCCGACGACAAGAGCCGCGAGACCACCGACCGCGGTGAGCGCGCCGGGCAGGTCCAGCGCCGCCAGGCCCGCGCGGCCGGCATCCGTCCTGGGCAACAGCACCAGGGCCGCGATGATGGCGGCGGCTCCGATCGGGACGTTGACCCAGAAGATCATCTGCCAGCCGGCGAACGTGGTGAGAAGGCCGCCGACCAGCACGCCCGCTGCGATGCCCAAACCACCGACGGCGCCCCACAGGGCGAGGCCTTTGGCCCGCTGCGCACCCTGGTAGGTCGTCATGATCAGTGCCAGCGCGGCGGGTGTCATCAGGGCGGCGCCGAAACCCTGTGCGGCGCGGGCACCGATCAGCACCCCGGCGTCGGAGGCGAACCCGCTGGCCAACGATGCCGCGGTGAACACCGACAGGCCGGTCAGCAGGACCCTCCGGCCGGAGACCAGGTCGGCGAGACGACCGCCCAGCAGCAGTCCGCCGCCGGACACCAGCAGATAGGCGGTCACCACCCACTGCAGGTCCGAGCTGCTGAGCCCGAGGTCGGCGCCGATCGTCGGCAGGGCGGTGTTGACCACCGAGATGTCCAGCACCACCAGCACTTGCGCGACGAGGGCGAGTGCGAGAACGGCCCAGGAGCGGCGCTCCCCCGTGCCGGTGACCGCTGCGTGATCACCGGCGCCGGGTGCGTGGTCGTGGTGGCGTGCGTGGGGCGCCGCCCCGGGGTGGTGGCCATGGCCGGGTTCGGTGGTGTGCATGGTGTGCCTCCGTCTGGATGGGATGCGGACTGCACCCACCCTGACGACGACGGGCGCGGCGTCGCGCCGGTGAAATCACCAGGTTCGTGCCCACACCGCGCCGACGTGAGCACCGGCGTGCCGCTATGGCACCTCGGCTGAAGAACAGCAATGGACACTGCAGGGGCACGCGGGTGCGTCAGGCGAGGCTCGCGGTGTCGATGACGAAGCGGTACCGCACGTCGGACGCCAGCACCCGCTGGTAGGCCTCGTTGATCCGGTCGGCCGAGATGACCTCGACCTCCGCGCCGAGTCCGTGCTCGGCGCAGAAGTGCAGCATCTCCTGGGTGATCGCGATGCCGCCGATCATCGAGCCGGTGAATGACTTGTGACCGGCCAGCAGGCCACCGTTCACCGACGCCGGCCCGGGGGCCGCGCCGACGTTGACCATGGCGCCGCCCAGGTCGAGCAGACTGATGTAGGCGTTGGCGTCCAGGTCGGCGCTGACGGTGTTGATGATGATGTCGAAGCTCCCGGCGAGGTGCTCGAAGGTGTCCGGGTCGGACGTGGCGTAGTAGTGGTCCGCGCCCAGGCGCAGCCCGTCCTCCTGCTTCTTCAGCGACTGCGACAGCACGGTGACCTCGGCGCCCATGGCGTGCGCGATCTTGACGGCCATGTGACCCAGACCGCCCAGGCCGACGACGGCGACGCGCTTCCCGGGCCCGGCACCCCAGTGTTGCAACGGGTTGTAGGTGGTGACGCCGGCGCACAGCAGCGGCGCGGCCTGGGTGGCGTCGATGCCCTCGGGAACCGACAGGACGAAGCCGGCATCGACCACGACGTGGGTCGAGTAGCCGCCCTGGGTGATGGTGCCGTCGCGATCGGGGGAACCGTAGGTGAACACGGCGCCGTTCAGACAGAACTGTTCCTCGCCGCGCGTGCAGTTGGTGCACTCGCCGCAGGAGTTCACCATGCAGCCGACGCCCACCCGGTCGCCGACCTTGTGGGTGGTGACGTCGGAGCCGACTTCGCCGACGTGGCCGAAGATCTCGTGACCCGGAGCCAGAGGATAGGTCTGCGGACCCCAGTCACCGTTGACCGTGTGAATGTCGGAATGACAGATGCCGGCGTACTGGATCTCGATGAGAACGTCGTTGGGTCCGACATTCCGGCGTTCCACAGTGGTCGGGACCAGCGGCTCACCGGCGGCCGGTGCAGCGTAGGCGTTGACTCGCATGATGTTTCTCCTTGCGGGGTGGGATGCGTGGATGAGGCGGGTGTTGTGCAGGTCGAAGTCCCGGGACGGCGAGACCACCGTCCAGGGAGGGGATTTCTGTCAGTCGGCTGTCTGCGCGGCGATGTACTCCTCGTCGGTGACGGGGGTCAGCCACTGCACCACCGGATGGTCGTCATCGGCTTCGTTGATGGCCAGGTGCACCATCAGCCTGCTCGGCGTGGCGCCGTGCCAGTGTTCCTCGTCGGCCTCGAACAGCACCCGGTCGCCGGGCCGGATCACCTGCACCGGTCCGCCGCGGCGTTGGCAGAGCCCGACTCCCTCGGTGACGAAAACGGTTTGGCTGAGCGGGTGGCGGTGCCAGTGGGTGCGGGCGCCGGGCATGAAGTGCACCAAGTTTGCCGTCACCCGTGACGGCGACGGAGCGGCGGCGACGGCGTCGATGTAGACGTCACCGGTGAACCAGTCGGCAGGACCCTTCGCGGTCTCCAGGGAGCTGCGGGTGATCTGCATGCGCGCTGCCTCTCGTGACGCTGTCCGTGCTGGTCGCCATGACTCGATGGCGTGGCGGCCGACTCCGCCACCGGTCTGTTGTTCCCCGTTTGTCTCCTGCTCAGCGCATCAATCTGTAGGCGCTTGCGGCGAGCAGCGCCCCTGACGGCGCGCACTGCCATCAACCTGTGCGTGTCCTGGTCATCAACGTTGCTGCGCGACATCGGCGCGTGCAAAGTGCCCTCGGGTGTAGATCAGCACAAGCCCCAGCATCACCAGGCCCGACAGCACGGCCGCCAGGTCGGCGGCGTGCGTGACGCCGGCAGACCCGGCGACCAGGCCGATCACCCCCAACCCGGCGAGAGCAGAGCCCAGCCAGGAGAACATGCGCTCACCGAAAGCCCAGGAGAACGGAAGGAAATGCACGCCAACGACCGCTGCGATCAAGGCGGGGCGCAACTCCTCATGGCCCAGGGTGACGAGAAGTCGGCTCCCCACGGCGATGGCTGCCAGTTCCGCGATGACGCAGCAGCAATAGACCGTCAATGCTGTGCGGCTCGGCCTGCGCAGCGGTCCGAGAGACCCGGGGCGCAGAGACAGGCTGGCGACGGCGGCCACCGCCAACCCGGCACCTGCAATCGGCGCAACGATCGACACCGGCGTCCCCAGCGCCGGCGCGTAGCTGAAGATGAACACCAGGCCACCGATGACGCCGATCAGGGCACCCCACCGACGTGGATCGACGAAGACGGGTGGTTCGCCGGCGCGACCGGTCGCCGTCTGCGCCGGCTCGGGGTTCGGCCGATCGGTGCTGCCGGTGGGCGGATTCCTGCGATCGTTCACCACTCTGCTCGACTCCCGCTGCGGGTGAGGGCTTTCGGCGGATTTCCGGCCCGCCCTCGGTCGGACGGCGCCCAGGGCAGGGACCTTACGTCAAGCAGCGTGCTCCCGGTGCGACATCGTCTGTGGCGTAGCCCGCGCGCTCACGAAGGGAAGCCGGCTCCGCTGACAATGGCGATCGCGATGATGGCGGCCGCCACCCAGTCGACGGTCATGCAGAACGGCGGCCACCACCGAGTGTTGGCGACGAAATGACTGCGGTGCTGCCAGAAGTCCTTCAACCCGTGTGCGAGAAAGCCGACGACGATCAGCCACACGGAACCGGTGATGCCGACAGCGGCGAGGACCACGAATGCCCCGGCGATCGCGCACTCGACGGCAACCGCGGCAGGACGCCCGTCGGCCACGGCGAAGCCGATGTAGACCGCCGCGATCAGCGCGATGCACAGGGCGTACAGCGTCGAGGCGTCGACCCACCAGAAAGCCAGTGGCACTGCGGCCTGGAGACATCCCCAGACGACTCCCCAGATGACGGGGCGGGCATCGGTGGAATGCAGGTGGTGCGTGGTGTTGACCGGCCGTGTGGCCACATTGTCGTCGGTCCTTGGTGGCATGATCTGCAGCCTTCTTTCTGTGGAGGAGCGAAGTCTTTGTCCGGTCACGATGGCGAGGGCTCATTGACAGCGTTGACACCTGAGGGTTCGGACGTCGCCTCAGCTCAGTACGGCGCCGCTCCGAGCTGCGTCGACGACTGCGGAGTCAGCCGATTGGTCGGGCCCCAACAGGTGAGGTCAGCACATCTGGGGGAACCTGTTCTCCGGTCGAGCGGAGCGACCCGGGAGGAGCGGTTGACGGTTCCGGCCCGGCATCCCCGGGGCCAGTTGTCGTGACGGTCGGCCAGACCGCCGTATCAACAATGGTGATCTGCTGCAGGAACATCGCCGGACTCCAAGCCTCGAGGTGAGATCGTCGAAGTCTGTTTCGGCACGTTCATGGCCCGCACCGGCGAAATTGCCAGGTTCCGCAGGATGGGCTGTACAGCCGACCGTCGTGCGGGCGGACGTGAGAGCGCTCGCCGATGACCGACCGTCAGAAGATCAAAGGACCTCCGCGGTGATGCGCCGGGAACCCGTGTTGAGCCCGCACTCTGGGGTGCCTCCCGCCAACTCTCGTCCGCAGTGGAGTGACCGGGCGAGGCGTCCGTGCCACCGACCAGACCGGGCAGCGCATCGACCAACCCGATGACCACTCGTCAACTGGTGAGCGACGCGGCGCTCGCGTTGATGCAAGCGGGTGACGATCTGGCCGGTCCCAGGCAGCGCGGCTCACTGCCGGCACGTCGGACCGTGCCTGGCTGTCCGATCGCGACGAGAACTGGCACTGCGGGACCCGGCCGCCGGGAGTGTGGAAAGACAGCCGGGATTCATGACCACACCCGCCGCCTCTATCCTCGGTCCCCATGGTGCTCAGCACGCAGATCCAACTCGTTCGCCGTCCCGAGGGCTGGCCGACGCACGACGACTTCCGCACGGCCACGGTCACGTACGGGAAGGTGGAGCCGGGCGAGATTCGGGTCGCCAACGAGTTCCTGTCGGTCGACCCGTACATGCGTGGGCGCATGAACGACGTCAAGAGCTACGTGCCGCCCTTCGCGTTGGGGGAGACGATGACGGGCGGGGCGATCGGTCGAGTGATCGAGTCTGCTTCCGATGACATTCCCGTCGGTGCCGTTGTGCTGCACCAGTACGGCTGGCGCGACATCGTGCAAGAGCCGGCGGCAGGCTTCCGGGTCGTCTCCGAGGTGCCGAACCACCCGCTGTCGGTCTACCTCGGCGTCCTCGGACTGACCGGCATGACCGCCTACGTGGGCCTCACCGCCATTGCCGGGTTGCAGCCGGGCGACGACGTCTTCGTCTCCGGCGCGGCCGGCGCCGTCGGTACCTCCGTCGGTCAGATCGCAAAGCTGCTCGGTGCCGGACGCGTCGTGGGCTCCGCAGGGACACCCGAAAAGGTCGCGCTTCTCACCGAGAAGTACCGCTATGACGCAGCTTTCAACTACAAGGACGGCCCCGTCTCGCGTCAGCTGGCCCAAGCGGCTCCGGCGGGGATCGACGTCTTTTTCGACAACGTCGGCGGTGATCACCTCGAAGCGGCTCTCGCCGCGTTCAAGCGCAACGGCCGCGCCGCGCTGTGCGGAGCCATCGCCTCCTACAACGACACCGCGGCAACACCTGGGCCCCGCAACATGTCGAACATCGTCACCCAAGGCCTGACGCTCAAGGGGTTCACCCTGCCGTCGTACAACCACCTGCAGCCCGAATTCACCGAGCGCATGACCCAGTGGCTCGCGTCGGGTGAGATCGCCTACGACGAGACTGTTGTCGATGGCATCGACAACGCGGTCGACGCGTTCCTCGGGATGATGCGCGGCCAGAACATCGGAAAGATGCTCGTCCGCATCAGGGCTGCGTGAACGCCGAGAAGTCTGTCCGCTCGCCTGTCACCCGCCGTCCCTGTTCCACGGCTGTGCGCCGGTGACGGTGAAATCGTTCGCGGTGGCCAGGAGCCGGCCGACGAGGTCGCGGGCGGCTGGGCGCAGCGGTCGAACTGCGCGAACATCAGGCAGCGCCCAATGCCCTCCCGCCTGCAGTCCTCACCGAAGGTTTCTGTCTCGCAGACTGGTGCCGCGCTGATCGCAGTGAACTAGGCGGTGCGCCCAGCCTCTTCGTGTTTGACGCAACCCGCGTCGACGTCCAGTACTGCAGACAGCGAACCTGCCGCGTTCACACTGACTGTGAAGGCCTTTGAGAACGGCCGCAGTCGTGATGGCGGCGGCAACGACGATTCGGGCTGGTAGCGGGCCCGTGAGGTGCATTCGTGGCACAACCGCATTCCCCGATCGGAAACCTCTGTCGTGGTAGCGGGCGATCTGCTGCCACTCGACGCCGTCAATCCAGCTGTACAACCGGGAGAGCAATCGTCCTGGACAGGCTACGGCGCAGGAACCAGGTACCACTCGGTGGCGGCATCTGCCTCTGGGTAGCGCGGCCAGTACAGGACAGCCTCACTGTGGTCCGACGCGGTCGATCGCAGCAGGATCGACCGGCCGTCATCAACCCAGTCTGCGGCCAGAACTCCGTCCGGTGCGACCGCCAAGTCGTCCCATGCGCCGTCGTTGTCACGCCGCTCGCCGGCGACGAACAACCTGTGCACGACCTGGCCGTCATCACGCCGGCAGAAGACAGCGGGGCCACCTAGGTCGGTGGCGACGGCTGCCAGGTCGCCGACGAAGCCGTCACCGATCGCCTCCCATTCCGCTGCGGTTCCATTGAGATCGAGGCTCAGGCGCGAGAGAATCCCGGCGCCGTTCACGCCGAACAGCTCAATTCGTCGGTCCGTTGCTGCCGCGGTCAGCGCTACGACGCTGCCGCCGAGCATTCGGTGTTCGGGACTGGCGTCGGTGAAACCGGTCGGGACACGGAAGGCGGACACCTGGCCGTCCTCTCCCGTGCCGAAAACCCAGACTTGTTCGGTTGAGTCCTCGAGGCTGATGACGGGCCCCGCGAAGGCGCCGAGGTCGGTGAGCTCTTGCCGTCCTGTCCGATGTCCATCGGTCGAAGTGACGATGACTGCGCCGTCGGGTGCCGTCGAAACGCGCAGCGACCCTTTCCGCCGAGGGAACAGGGCGGCAAGCAGCCCGAGGACCGGTGACGCCTTCCGGTATCGCCGGTAGTCAGGTCGCACCCGATGCAAACGCAGACCGGGGAAGTCCACCCGTCCGTTACGGCGTTCCACCCGAACAGAGCCGAAAACAGTGAAGGCTATCGCGAAGTTGCCGGTGGCCACGACGAGAGGGACGGAACGGCCCTCGGCCATGGTGTCGGTGTCCACCCAAGCCCTGGCGTAGGCCCATGTGACGTAGTCGTCCTCACGTCCATCGGTTCCGGGGGGCCCGTACTCGATGTCGTGGCCGCGGAGCGTGATACCGCCGAAGATGTCCGAATCGTCGTCCTGTCCGTCCGCCATCACCCAGACCGTGCGCGGTGCCCGGTGACCGGTGATGGTTCCGGACAATGGTCGTTCGCCACCGTCAGCGAGCGCCTCAAAGTGGTAATACAGCGGCGTCTCGAAGTCGCTGGCGGGGAAAGTACCGCCAGCGCCGACGGCGAGTGAGATCTCTCCGGAGCCGCGAGGATCGCTGTCGTTGCGCATCCACAACAGGTCAAAGTCGACATAGACCGTGCGCGAACCGGTGATCAGCGCGCCGCTGACGGTCGGGTTCTTCGCGCCGTCGCCCACGGTGACCGTGTTGTCTGCGTTCCGACGTAACGCGACGACTTTCAAGTCGAATTCGGTTTCCTGTGGCAGGTTCGGCACCGACAACATGTGTTGCTGACTGAAGAACGGTTCCATCGGGGCAGCGACGATGGAACCGTTGTCTCGGCGACGCAACGTGATCGACGCCACCGCGGGTTCCGGTGTCAGGAAAGAGACGCGGACCGAGTCAATCCCAGCCAGCACGTTGAGGCTCCTGATGAAGGACCGGTCAGGGTCGGTGATGTATTGGGCCTGCGCGTCCTTCTTGGTGGTGACGGTGACCGTTTGATAGGTGGTGCTGCCGTCGACACTCCTGAACTCGACCGTCGCCGACCGGCCCAGTTCGATCGGGAACTTCGCCTCGCCGGACAAGCTGCCAGCGGCTGGCGGAAGTGTGACCGGTTGACCGCCGGTGGATACGGTCACGCGGCCCGCCCTGTTTTCTCCGGTCGCCCATTTCACCGTGACGTCCCTGGTTCGTTTCAGCGTGATGTCCGGCCAACTGAACTCGACGGGGTTCGGGGACACCGACAGAAATGCCACCATCCGAAGTTCCTCCTCACAACCGACCTGGACCACCTCGCGTGCATTCCGGACAAATTGTGCCGGATGGCCCGGTGGTCTGCGAACCGACGCTGCGCGATTGCGAACGAGGCGTGACGCAAGTCGGATGGGCAGCTCCAGCTGCGATGAGGTCACTGCCGCCCTTCGCGATCGAGTCGGTAACAGTTGGTTCATTCCAGTAGCGGTGGAGTTGGTTGTCGTATTGGTCCTGGCGAATGGGACGACACTCGCGACGTTGATGTCGTTGCTGGATCACTGCGTCGAGTACCTTTCTGAGATGCCGGATCAGCCGGTGACGGTGCCGGTGACGGCGCTGGCCGAGCGGGTGCTGAGTCTGTAGGTGCTGTAGGTGCTGTAGTTCGAGGGCGGCGACCGAAGCAGACCGGGCCGTGCTCGAGGACCTTGCCGGTCAGTTCGCCTGGCCGACGCAGCGCGACCGGATGGTCCGTGCCGTCCACGGCTTATGCCGTGGTCAACCACCCGGAAGCCCAATGTGGTTGGGGTCTTTCGTTCTGGTGAATAGCTCGAGACATCTGTTGCGAAACTTACGGTCGTCCGTTCGCTCGAGGGGTAAAGGTGTTTCTGAGTTTGCGATACAAGATCGCGTTGTATGGCCAGCATCGGGGGCCTTCCGGGTGTTGCTGTTGATCATGGTCGTGGTTCGCCAGGTCGTGGGCCAGTGGGTCTGCCAGGCTCACCCGGTAGCGATCCCAGCTAGGTCGCCGGGCGTCGCTGAGGGCGAAGCCCACTTCCTTCCTCCTTAAAGCGGCCGGTGCGATGCCTCCTGCAGCGCACGCACCGGCACCGGCAGCCCAACCCCGCACGGACTGGTGTCGGCTGTCTGTGTGCCGCAGACGGGCGGCACGCTGGACGGACGGGCACTTGACTCAGTGGTGGGTGAGCGGTGGTGCGGCAGCGGGCGGCATCGCCGATCGACGCGCCTTGGGGGAGCGCACGCACCGTCCGGGTCACCAAGCCCGGACCGGGTGCTGTACCCGGCGACCGGCAGAACGACGGCCGACGTGCTGGCGTACTCCGTGCAGGCCGCGCCGGCGATGCTGCCGCAGCTGGCGGGCCGCCCGGTGACCCGCATGCGGTGGCCGGACGGGGTGGACGGGCCGTCGTTTTTCGCCCAGGACGTCGACCCGGCCACCCAGCAGTGGGTGTCGACCGCGCAGTTCCCGCACGCGGAGCGCACGAAGTTCTACCCCCTCGCCGACAGCACGGCCGGGTTGGCCTGGTGCGCCCAGGTGTCCGCGGTGGAATCACACGTACCGCAGTGGCGGCTGCTGACGCCTACCGGCCCGGAAGCCACCCGGCGGCAGGGGATGGGTCCCTGCTCAACCGGGTGGTGATCGACCTCAGCCCCCGGTCCCGGTTTCGGGCTGGTCTACGACGCCCGCATCGCGGTGGCGCTGCGGGACCGGCTCGGTGAGCTGGGGCAGCGTCCCGGTGACATCTGGATCCAAGGGGCCTGCCTGCACCTGTACGTGCCGATGGACGTGCCGTTACCCGCCCACGATGCGAACACCCGGGCCCGGCAGGTCGCCGCCGCGATGGTGGGTGAAAGCGTTCCCCGACCTGGCCGTAGACAGCATGAGCATGGCCAGGCGGCAGGGCCGGGTGCTCATCGACTGGTCGCAGCGCAACCCAGCCACGAACACCGTCGCGCCGTACTCTCTGCGCGGCCGCACCGAACCCACCGTCGCGCCCGCCGCCCCCCGCTGAGTCGACAGATGCCAGGAACTACTACACGTGGGTGGTCACCTGCGACACACTGGGCACCGTGACGCTGGCGTATACGTCCTTGCCCACCACACTGTCCTCCACCGCCAAGGTGCTCGGGACCCGTCTCACGCTCGTCCTTCGGTCGGTGCTAAGGCATTCGGCGCACCTTGGTCGACCCGAGGTCCCGAGCGACCTGCGCGATCGGCTTGTTGGGTCTCTCAGACGATCCGGACGGGTCACGTCGATACCGCGACGGTCGCGGGTTTGCCGTACGACGGGTGGACTGCTCAGGATGTGGCCGCCGAGTTGAGGTTTCCGGTCATTCGGTTGAGGAGGAGCCTGCGTTCGGCCTTGGTGGGCGCAATGTCGGCGGCACGTTCGAGTTCGGCTGCCGCTTCGTAGTGGCGCTCAAGGCGAGTGAGGCATTCGCCCCGGACTGCGTGCAGCAGGTGGTAGCCGGCCATTCGGCGGTCCAGCAGCAGCGGTTCGGTGACGAGCAGCGCAGCCGCTGGGCCGTCGACATGCAGGACAGCGACGGCGCGATTCAATTCGACCACCGGTGACCCTGTCAGTTGGGCGAGCGCGTCGTAGAGGGCGAGGATCGCCGCCCAGTCGGTTTCGGCGAAGGTTGCAGCGCGGGCATGGCACGCAGAGATGGCGGCCTGCAGGGTGTACACGCCGATTGGGCGGCCGGTGTGAAAGGCCCTGTCCAGCATGCGAAGTCCGTGGTCGATCAGTGTGCGGTCCCAGTGACGGCGGTTCTGCTGCTCGAGTTGGACAGGGATTCCGTTCGCATCGGTACGGGTCCGGAAACGGGAGGCCTGTAACTCCATCAGTGCTGCCAGACCGAACACTTCGGGCTCGGTGGGCAGTAGTCCGGCCAGGATGCGACACATCCGCATGGCTTCGACCGCGAGGTCGGCTCTGATGACTGCCTCTCCGGATGACGCCGAATAGCCCTCGTTGAAGATCAGGTAGAGAACCTCGAGCACGGCACGCAGACGCTCGGGGAGTTCTGCTGCGGCGGGTGCCTCGATCGGAACCTGCGCCGCGGCCAGCGTGCGCTTGGCTCGCGAGATGCGCTGCCCGACGGTGGCCGAAGAGACAAGGAACGCGCGCGCGACCTCCTCGGTGGTGAGGCCACCGAACAACCGCAGCGTGAGGGCGACCCTTGATTCGGGTGCGAGCACGGGATGGCAGGTGGTGAACACCATGGCCAGCAGGTCATCCGGGATGCGATCCACAGCCTCGCCGGCGATGTCAGGCAGCTCGCCGGCCCGCCCGGCGACGAGGAGCGGCGCCTTGAGGCGTGCAGTCTCCTCGCGCCGGGCGCGGTCGATCGCCTTGTGCCATGCCGTGGTCATCAGCCAGGCGCCCGGCCGGGGAGGCACACCGGCGGTCGGCCACTGCTCGAGGGCCGCCACAAATGCCTCGGCCACCAGGTCCTCGGCGACGTCGATGGCACCGATGCGACGCGCGAGTGTGGCGATGAGTTGCGGCGACTCCATCCGCCACAGTGCTTCGATCGACTCCGACGCATCCATCGGTCAGTCGCCGGCGGCCCGGTTGGCCAGTGCCTCGCTCCGGGCGAGCGTGTCGGGCTCAACCGCCTCGGCGAAGTCTTCCGTACCGAACAAAGGCCGGATCTCCAGCACCTGCGAATCGCCGTAAGCGACGTCGAACGGGCAGCGCTTGGCCCACTCGACCGCCTCGGCCAGCGAACTGACCTCCCAGACCCAGTAGCCCCCGATGACTTCCTTGGACTCTGTGAAAGGGCCGTCGACCACCGACATCCCATCGCTGGAGAAGACGACCCTGGCTCCCGCGCTGCTCGGTTTCAATCCCTCTCCGCCGAGCAGGATGCCGGCGTTGACTAGCTCTTCGTTGAAAGCCTGCATCCTGTCGAACATCTCCTGGGTCGGCTGTCCCTTGCCCTCGTCGGCAGCGTCGCCCTTGGTCATCACCATCACTCGCATGGTGGTGTTCCTTCCCTTCTACGTGTGGCCGGCCGTTCGGCGCAGCACATCGGCAATGAGATCGAGGTCCGGAGCCTGGCCCTGCCGGACGTCGACGACCTTGCGGTCTCCAGACCCGAGCGGACGGAGCACTCCTGGCACCGGGTCGATGTCCTGCGCGCCGAACACCATAAACGACACCTTCGCCGGCGCGACGTGCAGCGCCGCAACATGCGAGCCGTCGCGGAGGAAGTGCGGCTTGCCGTACCGGAGCGCCTCTTCGGCGTTCGGCACGTTGCGGTGCACCGCCTCTCGTAGTGCGCGGCAGACCTCGACCTGCCAGGGCTGTGTGCTGTCGATGTACGCGGTGACGTCGTCATTCATCTCGAGTTCCCTCACCCGGCACTGACGCGGTAGGACAGCACCACCAGACCCGACTCGAACCAAGTCGTATCAAGATGTGTCATGCCGGTTCTGCTCCCCGGCCGGAACAGCGGTTGGCCACTTCCCTTGATCACCGGGTAGAGCCACAACCGGTACTCGTCGAGCAGACCCCCGGTGGCGAGGGCATCGGTGAGTCGGCCGTTACCCCAGATGAGAATGTCCGCCCCTGGTGTGCGCTTCAGCTTGTTCACCTGCGCGAGCAGGTCACTTCCCGGGATCACCGTCGTCGGTCCCCAACCCTGAGTCTGCACCGATTGGCCAGCCACGACGTACTTGTCGATGGCGTTGATGTGATCGGCGTACGGATTGCCACCCATGTGTGGCCACGCTTGCGCCATCCCCTGGAACGTGACCCTGCCGAGCAGGAGAGCGTCAGCGCCGAGCGCGACATCCATCGCGTACTGCTGCGCACCCTCGTCGTTGTAGGGCAGGGCCCACTCGTGCGGGTCGTCGATGAAGCCGTCGAGCGTCGTGTAGGTGGAGGCGATGATGCGGCGCATGCAGATCTCCCGTCTCGGTATGTCGGCCGGAAGCGGCCCTCACTGCTCACTTCGTTCGAGGGTTCCCGGCTTCGACACGACAACGAGAGAAACTTCGGGGGGCACCGGCAGCGTGAACCGACGGGTCCCGGCCAGGACAAGCTGTGGCAAGCCGCACTTGCGGCCGCAATCATTGCGGCGCAACAGTTATCACTGTAGGGGTGTCAATTTCGGCTGGAGTCTGACCCGCTGGTTCCGCTTGGGTTCCGGTATCTGTCGCAACACTCCTGGTAGATGAGGGGGTGTGTGGATGAGTCGACGTGGCCGCAAGCGACGGGCGGCAGGGGAGGACGTGTACTGGAAGTTGATCCTGGCCAGGCTCGGCACGGTCGAGGCATGCCGTCGGGTCGGCATCGACCGTAAGACCGGGTACCGCCGGCGCGCCGAACTCGGCGGGATCCCACCCGCGTTGGTGGCTGAGGATGCGCGGTCGTACGAACGCAGCAGGGAGTGCATGTCCAGGCCGTCAGCGAGCGCTAGGTCGTCGCAGTAGCCGGAACCGCGCGCTCAGTGCAGGCTCGGAAACCAGGGTGCGGCGCTCGGACGGGAACAGGTCCAGACCGCCGGGGAAATCGAGCCGGGGGGGGGCAGGTCAGCGGCGAGATCCGGTCGCAGTCGCGAACCTGAGTGGAGGAGCGAGCGAATTGTGCATCCGATGCAATAATCGTCTCTTTACTTGACCTGATATTAGTTGTCGGCGGTTGACTAGCCGAGTTGCATCCGATGCAAGAACCCGCCGCCGCAGTCAACAGGGAATCGCTGCAGTGCTTCTTGTCATGGTTGCAGATCGAACTCAGGATCAACCAGTAACCGCCCCTGAAGGTGGCCAGTGGTGACAGCGTTAGCCCAGTCAATCTCGGCGCGCGTATGCAATGCTTATCAAGAATGTCCTGACCACAAAAGAGGAGGGGCAGTTGCCATCTGTTCTTGCTACTTCACCATAATCTTCGCGGCTGGTATTCCGCCAGTATCAAACACCACGTAACCTCTGACGTCATTTTTACCGGTTGTAAGATCCATCCTGGTGGGGAATTCCGGCTCACGACGGGCATCATAGATTGGCGCGAACTGCCGGTTTGCATCGTCGACTAAGTGCCACGACTTATCAATGATCCAGTCCCCTGGCTGTGGATCAATGGCGTCGACCGACACCTCTACGTCCGCGACAACCGCCGACTTGACAGTACTATAGCCGTCCTCAGGCGGCGTCCGATCCTCCAATGAGTACACCGTCACTGTTGTTGCGCAGTTGTAGGCCTGACTCTCGCCGGGTGCTGCAGCTTCGTCATCGGTGGAACTGGAGGTCGGCGTCACAGTGATAGTCGTCGCGATTGTCGTCGTAGTCGTAGTGGTGCTCAATAGAGCGCTGATCGTTGTTCTCGCAGCGCTGATAGATGCCGTTTGGGTCACCGATGACGCCTCGCGCGCCGATTGACTGTCGCCGTTGCTCAATGTTGGTACCGAGCAACCGCAAAGCGCGGTGCCTGTCACCAATAGCAACGCCCAGGTGTACTTACCGGTGGTCCTCATCACGACCCCTAGGTGGCATTTTGCCGCTTGGACGCTTTGCGCTACTAGGATAGCTGTTGTTCTTCAGCGGTTTCGATGTTGTGAACGCATGACCCACAAAGAACCCGACTGTCAGCGACGAACGTGACTCCGATCCGCCCGCACTTAGGCCTTTTGGGTAGACACCGGCCCGGAATCTCGAAGGTTGACCGCCCCGTCCAGGCGCGCGGTGTCGGGCGGGGTGACGGTCTCGTCCTGTGTCTCCAGATGGACACCCAGGTGGGTCCGTCCGGTGTCTCGTCGCCTGCGTTGAGCCGGCGCATCACATCGTTGTCGGTGGCGAGCTGCCGGCACGCGGCAGGGCAGGCGTCGATGGGCAGATTGCCGGCGAGATCCGCCAGCGAGGTCCCGTGGTTCGGTGAACCGAGCGTGACGACCCGGCGGGTGACGTCGGCGCCGCCGTCGGCGATCCACAGTCTGGTGACGATGCCGCGGGCCGAATAGCCGACGACGTCAGCACTTGTCGCGCCGGTGCGGGCCAGCGCAGCCTGCGCGGCGGTCTCCAGGACGTCGGCGGAGGCGTCGAGATCGCCCGTGCCGTCGCCGGGGAGTTCGACGACCGTGGCATCCCGACCCGCCGCCGGCAAGAACAGCACGATGCCGAGAACCAGAAGTGCCACACCCACGACGGCCAGGACGCCGACGAGCAGCCGGCGGCGTGCGGGGCGAGGTGGGCGAACACGTCTCCCACTGTCCCGGCGACCGGGGGCGCGCCCCGCCGTTCCGCAGCGGCTCCCACGTACGAGAGGCGTCGATTGACCACATCGGGCCGGGCAACCTACGACGTAGGCCCGTGGTGGGACCTCGCTACGCGTCGGCAGAGCTGGGCAGCACCCACGGACAGTGGCTACAGTGGAACCGCAGAACGTGGGCTGGAACCCGCAAGATGCTCGAGGCGACACGGTTCGGTGCCGACCGAGGAGGGCCCACGTCGTGGTGCATGCTGACGCTCGTGATCGCATCCGCGCCGCTCGCATGGAACAGGGTCTGAGCCTGCGGGAACTGGGGCGGCGCATCGGTCTTTCAGCGAGCCTGTTGTCGCAGATCGAGACCGGCAAGACCGAGCCGTCCGTCTCGACCCTGTATGCCCTGGTGACCCAATTGAATCTGTCGCTGGATGCGCTGCTCGAGCGGCCCGCCGACGTGGAAGTCGACGCCGCTGAACCGGTCGATCAGTCGGCCGGCCGTCCGTCGGGATCAGGCCGCAACTCCAACCCTGTCGTCACCCACGCTGAACGCCGTGTCCTGCACATGGAATCCGGTGTCTCCTGGGAGCGCCTTACTCGCGGCCCCAGTGATGTGGACATGTTGCTGGTGACCTACGAGCCGGGCGGCACCTCGTCGACGACCGGCAAGCACATGACCCACGGCGGGCGCGAGTTCGCGTACATCATCGAAGGTTCCCTGACGCTCGAGTTGGCCTTCGAGACACATATTCTGCGGCCCGGCGATTCCCTGGAATTCAACTCGTCCATTCCACACCTGTTTCACAATGACGGCGACGTTCGGGTCCGCGGCGTGTGGTTCGTCCTGGCTGATGCTCATCACCATGGCGTCGCCGGGACAGCAGAGGCAGAAAACCGTTCCGCTCGCGATGTGCCACCCCAGTCCGCGGTCGACGTCCTGCAGGATTTTCACCGGCGTTGACCGTCGACCAGGGATGACTCAGAGCCGGTAGTCGACGATGGCGCGGTCCGCGACCAAGGGGTCGGTGCGGCGGATGACCGTCACATGGTCGGGGTGGGACTGGTAGCTACGCAGGTCCTCCGTCGAGTCGAAGTCGGTCAGCAGAGCGAGATCCCAATGGCTTGCCGCGTCACCCAGGTCGTCGCCCACCTCCAAGTGCCGCAATTGAGGTATTCGGCCGACCAATCCTTCCAGGCTCGTCCGGACAACCTTGGCGTCGGCCGTCCGCTGTTCGGCAGTATCCGCAACAAGTCGGAAGCAAACGATATGCCTGATCATCAAGTGTCCTTTCGGGAGGTCAAACCAGTACGCGAACAGGGTTTTCCAGAAGACCAACGAGTTCGGTGAACCACTGCGCAGCAACGGCGCCGTCGACCGCGCGATGATCGACCGACAGGGTCATCCGCAGAACGGTTCCCACTTCGAGCCGCCCGTCGACGACCACTGCCTCCGAACGGGCTGCTCCGACCGCGAGAATGGCCGACTGCGGCGGATTGATGATGGCCGCGAAGTCGTCGACCCCGAACATGCCCAGGTTGCTGATCGTCAGGGCGCCACCTTCCAGGTCGTCGGGGCGCAACCGGCCCGCGTCGGCCTTCGCCACCAACTCCTTGGTCCGGGTCGCGACGGCGGTAACCGAGAGTCGCTCGACTCCTCGCAGCGTCGGGGTGACCAGGCCCTTCTTCGACGCGACTGCGACGGATATGTCAACGGTGCTGAAACGCCGGAGTGCCGCCTCCGTCCAGATGGCGTTCATGGCCGGAACGGCGACGTGCGCGCGTGCCGCGGCTGCAATCACCAGATCATTGACCGACACCCGGACCGGCTGATTGCCGTTGACTTCGGCACGCAGGGCCAGCAGGCGATCCACCCGTGCCGATGCGCTCAGGTAGAAGTGCGGAACCGTGCTCTTGCTGGTGGTGAGGCGGTTGGCGATGACGGTGCGAACCCGGCTGTGTGGCTCGTCCACCCAGTTCTGACCCGCTGCCGATGTCGCCGCCGACCCCTCTTCCGGTGGTGCGGCAGCAGGCTCGAGCGGCGGCGGCAACACAGGTTCGGGACGACGGACCTGAGTTTCCCGCTGTTGGATGGCCTCTCGAACGTCGTCGCGGCGAATCCTTCCGTCGGGACCGGATCCGGTCAGTTCGGTGAGCGACAGGTTCACCTCGGCCGCCAACCGGCGAGCCAGCGGGCTGGCGAAGAGCCGACCTTCCCGGCCAGGAGCGGACCCTCTTGCGGGTGCCGTGTCCCTTGCAGGTGCAGTGTGCTCGGCGGTCGCAGGTTGCTGTGCGGACGCGGCGCCGTTGGCCGAGGCACGACCGTTGCCACTGGTCTTGTCATTGGAGCCACCCGTGTCGGACGTACCGGCGCCTTCGGTGGTGTCGAGTGGGTCCGGTGTCTCTCCCACGGTGGCTTCGGCGTGTGCAGCAGGCTCGTCCGGCAGCGCAGTGCCGCCACTGGCGGTGTTGTCCGCTGGTGCTTCGGAACCGTCCGCCGCAGCGGAGTCGACGACGACACCGAGTTCGGTGAGCAGGGCGTGGATGTCGACGTCGCGCTCTCCGTTCTGCCCGAGAACCGCGATGGGTGCGCCGACCTCGACCTCCGCACCCGCCGCTACCAATTGCTTGATCAGCACACCATCGGACTCGGCGTCGATGTCGACGACTGCTTTGTCGGTCTCGACCTCGGCAAGGGTGTCGTCGACAGCGAAGTCGGACTTCTCGCCGACCGACCATTTGAGCAGCACGGCGCGGTCGGCGTTGGCGGAAACGGCGGGCATTCGCAGTATTTCGGCCATGGTGGTTCTACCTCGTCATCTCGGTGAGGGCGGCGGTGACCTCCGGGTCCTGGGCGATGGCGGCGCGCTCGAGCACCTTGCTGATGCTGGGTGACGCGTCGCCACCGGTGACCCGCTGCACCGGCTGGTCCAGCCAGTCGAAGTAGCGGCGCTGGATCTCGTCGGCGAGCCAGCCGCCGTAAGAGGTTCCGCGTGCGCCCTGTTCGGCGATCAGCACGTTGTTTGTCTTGCGGATGCTGGCGCCGATGGTGTCCCAGTCGATGCTGGCCCGGTCGAGCCAGCGCAAATCGACGACGTCGGCGTCCACTGCGGCATCGGTCTCGGCCAGGTCGTCGAGCGCCTTGAGTACATAGCTGGTCATCGCCAGGTAGGTCAGGATGGTGACCTGCCCGCCGGTACGGCGAATGGCGGCCCTGCCGACGGGCAGGCAATAATCGAGATCATCGATGGGCGCGGGCCCGGTGGCGCTGTAGAGATCGACATGCTCGAGAACGACGACCGGATCCTTACAGCGCAGCGCGCTGTTCATCAGTCCGATGTAGTCCAGGGGAGTTGACGGAGCGACGACCCGCCAGCCCGGGTTCGTGGTGAGGACGCCGGCCGGATCCATCGAATGTTGTGAGCCGTAACCGGTTCCCATCGCGATCTTGCTGCGCAACACCATGGGCACGGCATCCTCGCCGCCGAACATGTGACGCGCCTTGCCGATCTGGTTGAACAGCTGATCCGCGGCAACCCACATGAAGTCGGCGTACATGAATTCGACGACCGGGGTGAACCGTCCGTCCAGCGCGATGCCGCCGCCCAGGCCGGCGAAGGCGTTCTCGCTGATGGGGGTCCCGAGCACCCGCTCGGGAAACTCATCCTTGAGACCCCGTGTCGCGCCGTTGGTCCCGCCGTTGAGCCGGTGCACGTCCTCGCCCATCACCACGATGCCGGGGTCGGTCTCCATCCGCCGGTGCATGACTGCGGCCACGACGTCGATGAACTTGCGATCCTCGAGACGGTCGCCGAAGTCCTCGACGTCAGCGAGCCGGACGTCATCGAATTCACTGAGATCACCCCTGATGCCCACGTCGACGAACGCGGGATCCGGCCATTCGGCGGGTTTGACCCGCTGCTGTCCGGGCTTGCCGCCGGGAAGCGGCTCGAACATCTCTTCGCGAATTTCGGACATCAGTGCCTTGCACTGTTCCAGGGCGGACGTCGCGTCGGATGCGTCGAACATCCCACGCCGGACGAGATGGTCGGTCACAAGGCGGAGTGGGTCCCTTCCCCGCCATTCCTTCTCCTCCGACTTGGAGCGATAGCCGAAGGCGCTTCCCGGAAATGGCCCGTTCTGATGGAAATACCGGTAGACGTCGGCCTCGATGATTACCGGGCCCTGACCCGACCGAAGGATAGCGAGCGCCTCCTGCATGGTCAGGTGGACGGCCAACGGATCCATCCCGTCGACCTTCCAACTCGGGATGCCGAAGCCGGGGCCCCGGGCCGACAGGCGCGGCTCGGCGGTGACCTCGGAGACCTCGGTCGAGACCGCATATCTGTTGTTCTCGATGAAGAAGCAGACTGGCAACTTCCAAGCGGCCGCCAGGTTGAGCGTTTCGAGAGTCGATCCGATGTTGGACGCGCCATCACCGAAATAGGTGACCGCTACGGCGTCCGTGCCCGCGAACCTGTGCGCCCAGGCCGACCCGGCAGCCAGTGGCACGCCGCCGCCGACAATCGCGTTCGTGCCGATGGCGCCGGCCTCGTTCCACTTCAGGTGCATGGATCCGCCGCGTCCGTGGCTGAATCCCCTGTCGAGGCCACAGATCTCCGCCAACGTGCGGGTGAGGACCGCGCGGACCTCGTGTTCGACGGGCCGGCGGAGATCGACGCCCTTCGGTGCCACATGGTGCAGCACCTTGGCCAAGAACTGATGGTGGCCACGGTGTGAGCCGTTGACCGTGTCCTCGGAGGTCAGGGCCGTCACCGACCCGACCGCGCCACCTTCCTGCCCGATGCTCGAATGGGCGGGGCCGTGAACCAGACCCGCGCCGGCCAGTTCGAGGACCAGTTCCTCGAACGTCCGGATGATCACGAGCTGACCGAACATGGCGATCAGCAGCTCGGGGTCTGCGGAGTCCCAGTCACGCTCGTCCGTGGTCAACTGCACCCACGGGGCGGCCATTTCCAAGCTCTGGCGGTTCGTCATCGAGTCCCCAACGGCAATTGGTCGGCGTACGGAGGAGTGGTCATGATGGCGGTCTGCGAACGGGACGGTTGACGTTCAGGTCCCAGGCGGACGTTAGTTGGATCCAATGCTGATAGAGCGTAGCCGAAGCGAACAGGACTGGCTAGTCTATTGACGATGATTGGATCCAGTTGAGGAGGCAAGTGTGACGAGCACCGGTGCGGGCGGAATGCCGGGGCTGCGCAGGTTCGATCACGTCGGCTTCACGGTGCCCGACCTGGGGCAGGCGCGAGACTTTCTCGTCGACGTCCTCGGGTGGGAGTTCCTCTACGAACTGGGCCCGTACCGGGACACCGACGGCAATTGGATGTCCGATCACCTCAACGTGGAGCCGCGCGCAGAGGCCCGGATCAACTTCTACCGTGTCGGTGGGCAGGCCACCTTCGAGGTCTTCGAGTACCGGGTCGGCGACCAGCACCCGGACCCGCCCCGCAACAGTGATGTCGGTGGCCACCACATCGCCCTGTACGTCGACGACCTGGACGCGGCGGTCACGTACCTGCAGGATCAACCCGGAGTTCGGATTCTGGGCTCGCCCACCACCAGCAAAGGGGCACATCTGGGTCAGCGATGGATCTACTTCCTCTCGCCGTGGGGAATGCAGTTCGAACTCGTCTCCTATCCTCACGGAAGGGCGTTCTTCCAGGCCGAGGAGCGCACCGAACCGAGAGAAGGCAACGAGTGAGCGCACCCTTCATCGAGCCGGAGATGCCACAGAAGGCGGCGCCCGACCGTATTGCGGACTATCTTCGCGACGCGATTCTCAACGGCGAGTTCCAGCCCGGGGACTTCATTCGGCAGGAGGACATCGCCCGGCGGCTCGGCGCGAGTCGCCTGCCGGTTCGTGAGGCGCTGCGGATCCTGGAGGTCGAGGGCCTCACGACCCACCAGGCCAATCGTGGTGCGCAGGTGCCGAAGTTGACCTTGCATGAGATGGATGTGATCTATCAGCTCCGCGAGCGCATGGAACCGCTGATCCTTCAGGAGAGCATCCCGCACCTCACCACCGCCGACATCGTCGAGGCCCACGCGCTTCTGGAAAAGATGGAGGCCGGGGTATCGGTCAGTGAATTTATCCCGCTCGACAGGGCGTTTCATTTCCTGACCTACCGGGGATGCCGGATCCAGACACTCACGACAATGGCATTCCGCCTCTGGAACAGCACGCAACACTATCGCCGGCTGTTCGTGCAGCACACCGACCCGGGGCGGCACTGGGTCGTCGACACCGAGCACCGACTGCTCCTGGATGCGATCGAACGCCGGGATTCCGTCGCGGCGCAACATGTGCTGGCCGGCCACATCAGCCGCACGCGCATCGAACTGGCAGCCAACGCGGAAGCGGCCCGGCTGATCGAATCACCCGACAACCCGCCCGGCCCGAATCGGCCGGTCGGCAATGGAGAGGTCTGACTGGTGCAGGAACTGAGAGTCGCCGTCCTCGGTGCCGGCGCGAACGGTGCGTCGATCGGCGCCGATCTGACAGTCGCGGGCGTGGACGTGACGCTGATCGAGCAGTGGCCGGAGCACGTGGCGGCGATGCGTGCCAACGGCGTGCGGATCGAGATGCCGGGGGAGGTCCTTCAGACGCCTGTCCGGGTGCATCACCTCTGTGAGGTGGCCACCTTTCGCCGGCCGTTCGACGTCGTGCTGGTGCTGATGAAGGCCTACGACACCCGGTGGGCCTGCGAACTTGTCAAGCCACACCTGGCGGCTGACGGCGTGGTCGTCGGCGTCCAGAACGGCATGACGGCGGACGTCATCGCCGACGTGGTCGGGACCCGGCGCACGGTGGGGTCCGTCATCGAGATCTCCTCGACGATGTACGTGCCCGGTGTGATCCGGCGCGACTCCGCGCACGCCCGCTCCTGGTTCGCAGTCGGAGCACTCGACGAGGACATGATCGGCCGCGAGAAGGACATCGCCCACCTGCTCAAGTTCGCCGGATCCGTCGACGTCGTTGCCGACATCCGGGCGACCAAGTGGATGAAACTCGTCAGCAACGCGACCACGCTGGTCACGACGGCGATCCTGGGTGTCCCGATGCTGGAGGCGGTTGCGCTGCAGGGCATGCGCGATTTGATGATCCGCTCCGGACAGGAAGCCCTCGACGCGGGGCGAGCGCAGGGCTTCCCGGTGCTGCCCATCTTCGGGCTCGACCAGGCCGATCTCGATCACCGCGAGCAGGTGGTCGAGACCCTGTTGGACACGCTGCTGGCGGGATTCGTGATGCCCAACACCGAGACCACGGTGCTGCAGGACTGGCGCAAGGGCCGGCACAGCGAGGTCAACGATCTCAACGGGCTCGTGGTGAAGACATCAGAAGCGTTCGGCTTGTCGGCTCCGGTCAACCGCGCGGTGGTCGAGCTTGCCCTCCGCATCGAACGGGGCGAGCTGAGCCCTGCCCCGCACAATCTCGCTCTGCTGCAGTCGCTGGTTGCCCGGGGAGGCTGAGCTGCCGCCGTGCGGAGGCCACCCGCCCCGGTGGCCTCCGCGCCCCAGGACGTCGACGAGGCGAAATGGGCAACGGACTACCAGAGCACCTCGCCGCCGGTGACCGGTGCCACCAGCAGTCGCGGCGCCGCGAGCTCGGCCAGCCAGGTCGCCGCCGCACCCAGATCCGTTGTCCTGCCCAGTCTGCCGACCGGAATGTGCTGCAGACGGCCGCTCTCGATGTCTCCGTACGAGACGCCGGCGCTGTCAGCCATGCCCTGGAAGGCGGACCGCAGCAAGGGAGTGTCTGTGGCGCCCGGGCACAGCAGCCGCAGCCGTGGGCCGGGCTCGGTGCGGCTGACCGCGCGCGCCCAGCCGACGAGGGCGAACTTCGAGGCGCAGTAGACGCCGTTGTTCGCTTCACCGACCAGGCCCGCCTGGCTCGCGATCACGACAAAAGCGCCGGTGGACCCGAGTGAGTCGCGCACCGCTTCATACAGGCGCAGGACGCTGATCGTGTTGGCGCGCATGATGAACTCGGCTTTCGCCGGCTCGATGGTGGACAGCGCCTCGGCACCCGCGACACCATGCGCCGCGACGACGGTGTCGATTCGGTCGGACCGCACCCGGTCGGCGATTGTCCGAAGGACGTCATCGTCGGTGAGGTCACCGAAAAGGTCCATTCGACCGTCGGGCCCCTCACCCCGCAGGTCGTGACGAACGACCGATCGTCCGGTCGCACTCAAAGATGCCGCGATGGCGGAGCCGATTCCGCCGGCGGCACCGGTCACCAGTGCGCTCATGAGACCGCCTCCCGCAGGTCGTACGTCGCGCCGCAGGAGAACCCGCCGTTCGCGGAGGACAGGTATTCGACCGTGCGGCGCCGTTCCCGGGCCTGGTCCGCGGTGGTCACCACGATGTTCACCGGTGCGACGGGCGTCTCGGCCTCGAGCACGATCGATTGAACCAATCCGCGGACGGCCTCCACGTACGCTTCGATCCCCGTGTCCGTACCGACGCCCGGCCGCAGATCGACGACGATCGGCCGAGCCGCCCGAGAGGAGTCGACGAGCGCGGTCATCGCCGCAACGACGCCGCGGGTCAGCAGATCATCGCGGACGTCCACCGACTCCGGACGGCGCAGGGAGATGACGACCTGCGTTGCCGCCGAACCGGTTTCGCGGTCGACCGTCCAGCAGGAGCCGTTGTGATCACTCATGCTCGCGGCCACTTCAGGGATCCGCGGCTGATCACCACGTCGGTCATCGTGGCCAGGACCAGGATGGCACCTTGAGCGGCGAGTTTCACCTCTGTCGGGAGGCCGAGCAGGTCCATACCGTTCGAGATGCTGCCGATCACCAGAGCACCGAGCAGGGCGGACCACACCACGCCCCTACCACCGAACAGACTCGTACCGCCGATGACGGCCGCGGCGATGGCTTCGAGCAGCAAGCTACCGCCGCCGGACTGGTTGGAGACACCGAGCAGCCGGGATCCTGCGATCAGGCCGGCGAGGGCCGCGAACAACCCCGCCAACGCGAAGGACCACATCAGCGTCCGGCGCACCGGTATCCCGGCGCGTCGAGCCGCCTCGCGATTTCCTCCGACCGCGTACAGCCTGACCCCCCAACGGGTCTGGGTCGCGATGTAGGACAGCAGGGCAAGAATCGCGATGAGGAGGGCGACCACGATCGGCACGCCCCGGTTGCTGTTCAGGACGCCGATCACGGCAGCGATCGCCACGGCGGTGGCGCCGATCGGCACGAGCAGATTCCGCACAGGACTGACGGCCAGGCCGACCCGTTGCCGGGCGTGGAATTTCGACCAGCAGTTGCCGCCGTACCCGAGCAGGCCGAGTGCACCCAGGCCCCAGGCGGCGGCCGGAGTGAGGTAAGCGCCGACGATGTACTTGAGATCATTGTTCGCCAAACTGATCTGACCGGCCCGGGGCAGCAGCCACAGCAGCAAACCCTGCAAGGCAAGCGATCCGGCGAGGGTCACGATGAAGGACGGACCGCCGTACAGCACGAAGACTGCCTGCAGCATTCCCCAGATCACGCCGAAGAGCAGCGCGATCAGGCACGCCATCCAGGGGTTCCAGCCCTGGTCGGTCGCGAGTCGCCCGGCAATGGCCGCTGCCGCGCCGCTGAGAGCGGCCACCGACAGGTCGATCTCGCCGATCAGCAGGACCAGCACCAGACCAAGCGCCAGGGTCGCCGTGACGACCGTCTGCAAGGTCAGGTTGGACAGATTCCTGGCCGATAGGAACAGCGGGTCGGCCAGGAAGAACACTGCCCACACGACGACCAGCGAGATCAGCACAGGAATCAGTCGGAGGCGCCCGGACATCATCGCCAACAGGCCTTCTCGAGGTTCCGCGGGCGAGGTGGGCGTCTTGGTCACAGTGGCCGTCACTTTGCACCTCCCGACGAAGCGCCGGTGATGGCATCGACGATGTCGGACGCGCGGAAGGAGCCCTTGGAGAATTCCGCGACCTTGCGACCGAGCCGCAGCACCACGACACGGTCGGCGATCTGTTGCACGTCGTGCAGGTCATGGGAAATGACCATGACCGCCCTGCCTTGACGGCGCAGTCGGTCCAGCAAGTTCAGCACCTGTTCCTTCTGCGCAACGCCCAGTGCGGCGGTCGGTTCGTCCAGCAGGATGATGTCGGGTTCGGTCAGGACGCTCCGGCAGATTGCGATTCCCTGACGCTGTCCACCCGAGAGCTGTCCGACCGGAGTGAACAGCGAGCGGATCTTGACGCCCAGATCACCGAGCACCCTGCTCGCCCGGTGCTCCATCTCCGACCAAGCCAGGCGATGCCCGGTCCACCGTGGGCCGGTGATCTCGCGGCCCAGGAAGAGGTTCTGGATGGTGTTGAGATTGTCGCAGAGCGCCAGGTCCTGGTAGACGGTCTGGATTCCGGCCTGCGAAGCCGAATCCGGTCCGCTGAGGGCGATTTCGGTTCCCCGGACGCGCAGCGTACCGCCGTCCGCACTGTAGATGCCCGACAGCATCTTGGTCAGCGTCGACTTGCCGGCGCCGTTGTCGCCGACCAATGCGGTGACCTCACCTTGGCGCAGATCGATGTCGACATCGGACACGGCGCGCACGCCGCCGAAGTGTTTGCTCAGTCCCCGGCCGGACAGGATGGGTTGGGCGGTCCCCACCCCGGCCGTGCCGAGGTCCTCAGGCGCAGAAGTCGACATCGGTCAGTCCCTGGCACAGTTGGTCCTTGGTGTACAGCCCGGCGTCGATCACGGTCTGCATCGTCGTGATGTCGACGCTCTTGACGTCGAGGTTGGCGGCCGGCGCGGCCATCGCGTTGTTGTCGAAGGTGCCGTTGATCAGGTCCGACGGCGGCTGGCCACCGGAGATGGCGGCTGCGGTGATCTTCGCGGCGGTCTCACCCTCCAGGGCGTAGTCCTTGAAGACGGTGGAGGTCTGGTCACCGGTGAGGATGAATCGAAGCGCGTCCAGGTTCGCGTCCTGACCACCGTAGACCGGGATCTTGCCCGCGAGACCCTGACCCTGCAACGCGGCGATGGCCCCGCTGGCCGTGCCGTCGTTCATCGCGACGACAGCGTCGATGTTGTTCTGTGTCTTGGTCAGACACTGCTCGGTCAGCTGCTGGGCGGCTGCCGGATCCCAGCCGGTCGCGTAGTCCTCGCAGGCGACCTCGATCTTGCCGGACTCGATCAGCGGCTTGATCTCGGAGTCCTGACCCTCCAGGTCCTTGGTGGTGTAGTTGTCGCCGTTGTTGCCGTACACGCGGCCGATCGTGATCACTCCGTCTGCGCCGGCCGGCGGCAGGTTCTGCGCGAAGTACTCACCTTGTGCGACACCGACCTTGTACGGATCGAAGATCACCTGGGTGAAGACGGGGCCGTCGAGAGCCTCGTGTTCGTAACCGATCACCGGGATGTTCGCGTCGGCGGCCTTCTGCAGGACAGCACCTGACAGACTCGGGTCGGCGGCCGTCAGGACGATGGCTTTGGTGCCGGAATTGATCGCGGTCTCGGCCTGGGCGAGCTGCTTGTCGGACTGTCCCTCCGCGTTCTGGATGTCGACGGTGACGTTCGGTGCCAGCTCCTTCATGGCGGCGACGAAGGCGGGTGCATCGTGCTCCACGAATCGGGTCGTCGTCGTGTTGGGCAGCAGGAACGTGACGGTGCCCGACACGTCCGACGCCGCTGCAGCGCCCGATGCGGAAGCGGGGCCCGATACCGGAGAAGCGCCCGATGCGGAAGCCGAGCCTGACGCTGCCGCGGCGGTCGCCGGGGTAGCCGCAGCCGCTGAGGTGCTGTCGGACCCCGCCGGGCTGGTGGTGCAAGCGGTCACCAGGAAAGCGGTGCCAGCCGCGAGCAGAACGGGAACGCCAAATCTCTTCATGGATTCTCCATCGTGGGAAGTAGAGCGTGGGCCGGCCGGATGCGGCGGCAGCTGCGACAAGCTTTCGGTCCGGTTCACATTCCGGACAAAGCCGGTGCTTCGGACGCCTCAGGAGTCATCTCGATGCGGTCGGTCGTTCAGTCAGGTGCCGCCGACGACGAGGATGTGTGGAAATTCCTGCGGGGACTTCTCGGGATGGAACACAACGATCGTCGGGCCGGCCACTCCGACGGATTCCCATTCGTCGTGCATGGTGCGAACCTCGTACAGCACGGTGCCGAACCATCGTCCGATACTGCGTCGGGCCCGCGCCCATGTGGTCACTGTTACCGCCGGCACGAGCCGTGGACGGCGAACCGTGGATGCGACGTCGGCGATCCACTCATGCTGTCCTCCAGGGCTTGTCGTGACGGCAGCTGCCGGCTGGTGTCCTTGCCGTTGCGTGAGTGCCACCATCAGGCGACCGAGGCGCCCTCCTCTCCGGTCCGGAAATCGAACCCGGCGGTCAGCCCACCGTCGATCGTCATGGTGGCCCCGGTCAGGCCGCGCGCGGCATCGGACAGCAGGTACCGGATGCCATCGGCAACCATTGCCGGATCGAGGATCTCGCCGAAGGGCTGACGACGCTCACGGGTAGCCAGGAAAGCCGTCGGATCGGCGGCCGACGCCAGATGCCGTTCGAACAGCCCTGCCATCATCGGGCCCGGGCACACCACATTCACGTTGACCCCGGCGCGCGCATAATCGAGCGCCACTGTTCTGGCGAATTGCGAGACTGCGGCTTTCGAGGCGCTGTACGCCGACAACTGTTGCTCTGCGAAATGGGCGTCCACGCTGGCGACGGCCACGATCCTGCCGCCTCCACGCCGGACCATGAACGGAAGCACGGTGCGGAACGCCAACATGGTGCCGATGACGTTGACATCGAAGGTCTGGCGCCACTGGTCCGGCGGTTGACTGGCGGCGTCCCCCACGTGCAGCACGGCTGCGTTCGTCACCAATCCCAACGAGCCGCCGACGGGGAAACCGTCGGCCAGGGCCGACCAGAAGGCTTCGTCGGCGACGGAGCCGCGGGCGTGCTGATAGCCGTGTGATGCGGTGAGTTCCGGCGCACCTTCGGCCACGTCGATGCCGAGCACCTGACAGCCGTCGGCCAGGAGTTGCCCCGAGACGATCTTTCCCAAGCCCGACGACGCGCCGGTCACCATCACCAGTGAAGGCAGGGCTGCGCTGAAGTGCGGGCTGGTCGGCGCGGTCATAGAAGGACCTCCTTGTTCTTCGCACGGCCTGGGCGCAGAGCACTGAATTAGTACGGGCAGTGAACGGAAGTTTTGCGCGGCTCGCCGTGACTGGATCCAACCTTGGCGTTCAACATAGCGACAGCGACCGCCTCGCGCCAGACTTGGAAGAAAATTGGATCCAACCTTGACATGCATGACCGGCACATTTCATGATGCTTACCAGTCGTTCAGTGCGACTGAACACCCTGTTCACACCACGTCAGTGCGGCAGTGCCGCGCCCGACCGGAAGGTTGTCGATGGCGACGATCGAACTCAGCGACGGATCCGTAGCACTGGTGACCGGCGCAGCCGGCGGTATCGGGCTCGCGACCGCTCGCCGGTTCGCGGAGGCCGGGGCCCGCGTTGCCCTGGTCGACATCACCGAAAGCGTCCGTGAGGCGGAGTCCCAATTGGCCGCCGAGTTCGGGTCTGATCGCGTCAGACCATTTCTCGCCGACGTGACCGATGAAGCGGCTGTGATTCGACTGGTGGAGGACGTCGAGGGCGCCTTCGGCCGTGTTGACCACCTGGCGACGGTGGCCGGAGTGAACCAACCCGCGTCACCGATCGAGAAGCTCGACGTCGCTGAATGGCAGCGGGTGCAGTCGGTGAATGTGATGGGCCCGTTCATCCTTTCCAAGCATTTCGTCCCTTTGCTCCGACGTGACGGCGGGGGCACGATCACGACGGTGGCCTCATTCTGGGGCCGCGCCGCCCGTGCTTTCTTCGCGGCGTACTGCTCGTCCAAGGCGGCAGTCTTCTCGCTGACGCAGTCACTGGCCGATGAACTGGCACCGGACATCCGGGTGAACTCTGTGGCCCCCGGCAACATCAACACGTCGATGCACACCAAGGCGCTCGAGGTCGAGGCCGCCGCGCGCGGCATCTCGTTCGAAGAGATGAAGGACATCGAGTGGGACAAGATCCCGCTGCGGGTGGCCGGAGACCCCAGCACGATTGCCGATGCCATCGTCTTCCTCAGTTCGCCGGCCGCCTCGTACATCACCGGTGCATCCCTGGATGTCAACGGCGGAGTGCTCTTTCACTGAGCCGTCAGCACGCGGTTCCCGGCGCACCCGCTCCCACCAACGACCCGAGCCGACTGCGGTGCGGTTCGATGCGGCGGTTCGGCCGCCCGTGTCGGCGGATCGCCGTCCGATCCAACTGTCCTGTCCCCGCTCGACTGTCCCGAAGGATCCCCATGGCCATCGCAACGTACGGAACGAACGCCGTCGACTGGGAGGAGCGGATCGACTACGACCGGTTGCGTACCGAGAGACTTGCAAGGCTGCGGGATCAGTTGGATCGCTCGGACCTCGGCGCGCTGCTGGCGTTCGACTTCTCGAACATCCGGTACATGTCCGCCACCCACATCGGGACGTGGGCGGTCGACAAGCTCATCCGTTTCGCGCTGATCACACGATATTCCGACCCGATCGTCTGGGACTTCGGCTCGGCCGCCAGGCATCATCAGCTGTACAACCCGTGGTTGTCCGAGTCCACTCTGAGTGCAGACGTCGACGCAGACGGTGATCCCCATGCACCGCATCACAACGCACCCCGGCCGCGACTGGAAGGTGGTGCACGAGCGGGGATCTCGACTCTCCGCGGTGCTTTCCACCCGGATAACCGGATCGCCGACGATGTTGCCGGGAAGATCAGGCGCGAGCTGGACCGGGTCGGTCTGGCAGGCGAGCCACTCGGTGTCGACGTCATCGAACTGCCGGTTCTGGCGGCGCTGCAGCAAGCCGGAATAGCTGTCGTGGACGGTCAGCAGGTGTTCATGGAGGCGCGCCGGATCAAGACGCCGGATGAGATCAGCCTGCTGACGCAAGCGGCGTCCATGGTGGACGCGGCCTACGACGACCTGTATGAGTTTCTCCGGCCCGGCGTCAAGGAGAACGAGTGCGTGGGACTGGTCGCCAAGAAGCTCTACGACCTCGGTTCGGAGTTCGTCGAGGGAGTGAACGCCATCTCCGGTGAGCGCTGCTCGCCGCATCCGCACGTGTACTCGGACCGGTTGATCCGCCCGGGCGACCAGGCGTTCTTCGACATCCTGCACAGCTACCAGGGCTACCGGACCTGCTACTACCGGACGTTCTCGGTCGGATCGGCGAGTCGCGCGCAACGGGATGCTTACACCAGGGCGCGGGAGTACATGGACCGGGCGATCGCCAAGGTGCGGCCTGGTGCAACAACGGCGGACATCGTCGCCGAATGGCCCACGGCGCAGGAGTTCGGTTTCCCGGACGAGGAAGCGGCGTTCGCCCTGCAGTACGGGCATGGGGTCGGTCTGTCGATCTGGGAGAAGCCCATCTTCTCCCGTTTGGTCTCGTTCGATCATCCCGAAACCCTCCAGGAGGGAATGGTTTTCGCCCTCGAGACGTACTGGCCCGCTGCCGATGGGGTCGGCGCGGCGCGGATTGAGGAGGAACTGGTCGTCACCGCAACCGGTGCCGAGGTGATCACCCGATTCCCCGCGGAAGACCTGCTGATCGCCGGCCGCAGGTACTTCACCGTCGACGGGCCGCTGCCCACCGCCCGGGAAACGCAATCGCACCTCAACACCGGGTATGCCGCCCAAGTCCAGTCACTGCCCAACGGACAACCCGTCCGCTGACCGTCACCTCCGGCGCCGTCAATCGGCGCCGGCCAGAAAGGTTGTCAAACATGGTCGTTTCACGCCGGAACCTGTTCAAGGTGTCGCTGGCCGCCGGCGCGGGAGCGGTGCTGGCAGCGTGTGGTCGCCGCGACGACAGCACCAGCGCCGGCACCTCCTCTGCCCCCACCGGGTCGAGCACCGCCGCCTCCATCAATCGGGAGAAGATCGTCGACCTTGCGGGCGCGCCCGTCGCGGCCCTGTTCACCAGCCTGAACAACGACTACTACGCGTCTTGGGACATCGGCGCGCGGCGCGCCGTCGAAGCGTTCGGCGGGACCTACCGGGCGCTGGTGAACGAAGGGGATCCGGCCAAGCAGATCTCCCAGGTGGAACAGCAGATCCAGGATGGCGTCAAGATCATCTTCATGACGGCGCCCGACCCGGCGAACGTGCCCACCATCGCCAAACTGGCCAGCGACAACAAGGTGTACCTGACCAACACCTGGGAGATGGTGCCGTGGACCACGCCATGGGACTACGGCGACGGCTACGTCACGTACTTCAGCGCGGACTCGGTCAATGCGGGCTATGAGGTTGCCAAAGCCCTGTTCGACAAGATGGGAGGCGCGGGCAATTTCGTGCACCTGACCGGGCATCCGGGCAGCACGCCGGACACCCAGCGGACCCAGGGTGTGGACAAGGCGCTGGCCGAGTACCCGAACGTCAAGCTGATCGCACGTCAGCCCGGTGAATGGAATCGGGACGACGCCCGCAGCGCCATGGCCGGTGTCATCACGAAGTTCGGCAAGGACATCGGCGGTGTGTTCGGCCAGAACGACGACGTTGCGATCGGCGCGTCCAACGCCCTACAGGAGGCGGGTGTCTCCGGTGTACCGGTCGTCGGCGTCGACGGCAACAAGGGCACCATGGACCTGATCAAGGCGGGCACCATCTTCGGGTCCTACAGCACGCTGCCGTTCTGGTCCGCCGGGTTCAGCGCCGTCCGCGCCATCGACGCCTCGCAGGGTGTGAAGTTCGAGGCCGCGGATCGACAGGTCTGGACCGATGGCATCTTCGTGACGGCCGACAACGTGGACAGCTACCTAGGCACCTTCTTCGGCGACAACGATCCTTTCGACTGGCAACTGATGAGCCGCAAGGGGCATCCGGAGGACTGGGATCCGCAGAACGGCATCAAGCCGCTGATCGTCGATCAGATGTGGGAGGGCAACGACAAGCCTTCCGGATGGAAGGCCCCGGCGGCCTACACCGAGGCCCTGCCGACATTCCCGCAGGTGCAGCAAGAGTGGACCTCCCAATGGAAGGTCAAGTTGATCTGATATGACGACGACACCCACTCGCACGGCCTCCGCCGATCCGGCTGCCCCGAAGTCGCGCAGCCGCATCGCCGGCCTGCGCCCGGCGGACGTCAAGACCACGCTGTTGCCGATCGCCGGCCTGGTGCTGCTGGTCATCGTCTTCTCGTTCACCGCGACCAATTTTCTGCAGATCACCACATTGTGGACGGTCGCCCGCGAGGCGTCGGTGATCCTGGTGGTCGCCGTCGGTCTGACCTTCGTCATCCTGATGGGCAGCATCGACCTGTCCGTCGGTTCGACCGTCACCCTCGCCGGGCTGGTCGCGGCGAAGACCTCCGCCACCTATGAGTGGGGCATCGCCCTGGCGGCCGGGGTGGTGGCGGGCCTTGTGATCGGTGTGGTGAACGGGCTGATATTCGCCTATGCCAAGGTGCCGAGTTTCCTTGCGACCCTGGGAACCTCGCTGGCCATCGATGGCCTGGCCCAGTGGTACACGAGCGGGCGTCCGGTGCAGATCACCGACCCGACAATGCTCGGCGTCTCGCAGGGGACGATCATCGGCAGCCTGCCGAACATCGCGCTGTGGGCGCTGCTGATCTGGCTGGTGATGTCCGTGGCGGGGTCGAACACCCGCTTCGGTCGCTACTCCTATGCCATCGGCGGCGGCGAGGTGGTCAGTGGGCTGTCCGGTATTCCGGTACGTCGGATGAAGTTCTATGCGCTCGCACTGTCTTCGGTGTTCGCCGCGATCGCAGGTGTGTTGTTGACGATGCGGGTGGGTGCGGCCACGCCGGCGATGGGTGCCTCCGTTACCCTGGACGCCATCGCCGCGGTGGTGATCGGTGGCACTGCGCTCACCGGTGGTGTCGGCGGCGTGCATCGGACCATCCTCGGCGTGCTGGTGATCACCGTGCTGGGCGTTGGTCTCGACGCGCTCGTCGTGCCGCCGTACCTGCAGTTGATGATCCAGGGCGCAGTGGTGGTGCTCGCCGTGGCGCTGACCCTTGACCGCTCGAAGATCACGATTCTGAAATGACCGGGCCCACGACCTCGGCAACGGAGAACGCCGGTGCGGAATGCGGTCCGGCCGCCGCGCCGATCCTGTCAGTGCAGGGCGTCTCCAAGCGGTTCGGCCCGGTCAAGGCCGTCTCGCAGGTGAGCATGACGGCGTCGGTCGGTGAAGTCGTCGGCCTGATCGGCGAGAACGGCGCCGGGAAATCGACGCTCATGTCGATGATCAGCGGGACGCTGACACCTGATGAGGGTCAGATCCTGCTGAACGGCTCACCGATCACCCCGGCCAATTACCACGCCGCCAGCCGCCATGGGATCTTCCGCATCTACCAGCACCAGGCGCTGATCCCGACGATGTCGGTGGCGGAGAACGTCTTCCTCGGTCAGGAGGCGCGCTTCCGCACGGCCGGGCTCGTGATGCGCCGGGCCATGCAGCGCCGGACGGCCGGGGTCTTCGGCGATCTCGGCGTGACCGGCATCCACCCGGACGCACCACTGGGCCGCTACAGCTTCGCCGAACGGCAGGTCGTCGAGATCGTCCGATCCATCGCACAGGCCGATCTGCTGGAGATCGACCACCCGGTGATCCTGCTCGACGAACCGACCAGCGCGCTGTCCCGGGAACAGGTCGAGTTCTTCTTCGACTTCGTCCAGCGGGTGAAACCCCGGGCTGCCCAGGTGTTCGTCTCGCACAGACTGCAGGAACTGCTGGATCTGTCCGACCGGGTCGTGGTGCTCAAGGACGGCCGCAACGTCGGCGAGGTCGCCGAGCCGCACCGCGCAACCGAAGGTGAACTGCACGCGATGATGGTCGGCCGCGTAGCAGAGGAGCGCTTTTACCACGAGGAACGCCAGCGTGGTTCGGGCGGCGATACGGTCTTGAAGGTCGAGAACCTGAGTGTCGACGGCAGTGTCCACGACGTGTCGTTCGAGCTGCACGCCGGCGAGGTGCTGGGCATTGGCGGCGTGATCGGATCCGGCAAGTCGGACCTCGGCCGGGCCGTTGCGGAGGCCGGTCGAGGCGCCACCGGCCTGGTCGAGTTGGACGGGAAGCAATTGCGCCGCGGTGGACCTCGGGAGTCCATCCGGCAGAAGATCGGCTACGTACCGCCCGAGCGGCACGCTGAGGGCATCATCGGGATGCTGTCGGTGTCGCGCAACATCGCCCTGCCGCAGACCGGATCGCTGGTTTCGACGCCGTGGGTCAATGGCCGCGCGGAGCGGCGGGTCGCCGAGGCGGCAGTCAAACAACTGAACATCCGCACGCATTCGGTCAATACCGTGCTGGATCAGCTCAGCGGCGGAAATCAGCAGAAGGTCGTGCTGTCCCGGTGGACCTCCCTGCGCTCACGGGTACTCGTGCTGGACAATCCCACCAACGGCATCGATGTCGGTGCGAAGACCGAGATCTATCGGCTCATCCGAGATCTGACCGCCGACGGCGTAGCGGTTCTCGTCATGACCGACGACCTTCCGGAACTGATCGGGCTGTCCGACCGGATCGTGATCATGAAGGACGGACGGATGGCGGAACCGATCCCGACGCCACCCGGCGAAAAACCCGACGAGGCTGCCGTCGTGGCTCAGATGGTGTGAGCAGTAGCGGCCGTCAGCAAGTACGTCTCCGGATGGTCGATCCTTCCGATACCACGCAGAAAGGCACAGCACCATGAAGGCGTTGACTTTTGTCGCCCCAGGTCAGATGGAAGTGCTGGAAACAGATGTGCCCGCCATCGGGCCGGACGAAATCCTCGTCCGGTCGAGAACGGTGGGCATCTGCCACTCCGATTTCGACCTGCTCGCGGGCAAATACATCATCCCCGTACAGTTCCCGATCATTCCGGGCCACGAATGGGCCGGCGAGATCGCCGAGGTTGGCGGCAATGTCGAGGGCTGGGCGGAAGGCGACCGGGTTGTCGGCGAGTGCGTCATCGCCGACGACCACTTCGGGTTCAGCATCAGCGGCGCCGCGGCCGAGTACTTCGTGGTGAGGCCCGAGTGGTTGCACAAGGTGCCGGACGCACTGTCGTACGGTCAGGCGGCCCTCGTGGAACCGTTCAGCTGCGGCTACTTCGCAGTGCGTCACGCCGACAACGTCGACGCATCCGACACGGCCATCGTCTTCGGTGCGGGACCGATCGGGCTGGGTGCCATCGCGACCCTGCACCACATGGGTGCGCGGGTCATCGCGGTCGATTCGAGCACCGACCGGCAGGGTCTGGCCGCCAAGGTCGGCGCAGACGACACCCTGGATCCGCGCGCCGATGGTTTCGAGCAGGCGGTCACAGACCTCGCCGACGGCCGTGGACCCTCTGTGGTGGTGGAGGCCTCGGGGAATCCCGCCGCCATGGCGTCCACCCTGCGGGTGGCAGGGTTCGGTGCCCGACTGGTCAATATCGGCATCAATGTCGGCGACAGCGCGCCGGCCGAACTCGGCCTGATCCAGTCCAAGGGACTGCAGATTCGCGGGACCATCGGCTCTCCCGGTATCTGGCCCGAAGCGCTGCGCTTCCTGGCCAGGACCGGTCTCGACCTCACGCCGATCGTCAGTGCCAACGTGCCACTGGCTGATGGGATCGAGGCGTACCGACTCGCCGAGGACCGCGCCAGGAACGTGAAGGTTCACCTCACGAATCTGGGCGGCTGATGAAGGCGGCAGTGCTGTACGAGCGCGGGGACGTGCGGATCGCTGACATCGACCCAGCCCCGGACCCCGGACCGGACGAGGTCCGGATGCGCATCCTGCGCGTAGGACTGTGCGGGTCCGACGTCAGCGAGTACGACCACGGGCCGGTGCTCACGCCGCTGCACCGACGGCACCCGGTCACGGGTGTGCAGGGCCCGGTCGTGCTCGGGCACGAGATGCTCGGACACGTCGAGGATGTCGGGTCCGCCGTGGTGGATGTCCGGGTGGGCGACCGGGTCGTCTCGGGCGCCGGTGTGTGGTGCGGACAGTGCCGTTGGTGCCTGGCTGGACGGACCAACCTCTGCGCGAAGTATTACACCTTCGGCCTCAACCTCAACGGCGGTCTCACCGAGCGTGTCACCGTTCCGGCCCGCACCCTGGTCCCGGTGCCGGACGGGGTGTCGGACGACAACGCAGTTCTGGCGCAGCCTTTGGCGGTCGGATTGCACGCCGTTGACCGGTCCGACGTCCGGTCAGGTGACGTTGCGGTGGTCATCGGCGCGGGCGCGATCGGCGGATTCATCCTGGCCGGGCTCGAGATCCGCAATTGTGCAGCGGTTGTCGCCGTCGACGTGGACGATCAGCGGCTGCGGTCGGCCAAGGAGCTCGGTGCCACGCATGTGGTGAATCAGCGAACCCAGGATCTCGCTGAGGCGTTGTCCGCCTTGACCGACGGGGCAGGCGCGGATGTGGTGTTCGAGGCCAGCGGCGTGCCGGGCATGGTCCGCACGGCCCAGTCGGCGGCGCGGCGCGGTGGGCGCGTGCAACTGGTGGGTCTGCATCCGGGGGACTCGCCGCTGGATCTGCTGGACCTGTCGATTCGCGAAGTGGACATCTCGACGTCGCTGGCTCATGTGTGCCAGAGCGATATGCCGGTTGCTGTCGATATTCTCACCCGTCGCGACCTGGCGGCGCTGCTGGTCGAGGCAGTGCTGCCGCTCGACGAGGTGGCCACCGGCGCGCTGGCCCGGTTGGCCAAGCGCGAGGCAACCGGAAAGTTTCTCGTGAACCCAGGCCTGGTGCCCGAACTCGTCCCGGAGCGGAGCGCGTCATGAGAGTCGGTTTCGTCGGCCTCGGATCGATGGGAACGGCGATGGTCGGCCGCTTGCTCGAGACCGGCGTGCAGGTCGCGGTCTGGAACCGCACGCCGGAACGCGCTGCAGCGATCATCGAGCAGGGTGCCCGGCTGGTCGACACGGTCTCTGATCTGTTCGACGCCGACATCGTCTTGTCCATGCTCGCCAACGACAGTGCGGTCGAGCAGACCTTCTCCGACGATGTCCTGGCTCGGGTGCCGCAGGGTCGCATTCATGTCAACATGGCGACCGTCAGCGTTGCCTGTGCGGCCGCGGTTGCGGCCCGGCACGAAGCGGCGGGCGTCGGCTACCTCGCCGCTCCTGTCCTCGGCCGGCCGCCGGTCGCTGCGGCCGGCCAGCTCACCATCCTGGCCGCCGGTGCGGAAGGTCTGCTCGAGCGGGCCGAACCGGTGCTGGCGGTGCTCGGCAAGCGCACCTGGCGGTTTGGCGGCAAGCCCGATCAGGCGAACCTCGTCAAGATCGGCATGAACTACATGCTGATCCATGCCCTGCAGGGCATTGCCGAGTCGATGACCCTGGTGGAGACCGCCGGAGTCGACCCGGCCGAGTTCATCGAGCTGGCGACGTCAAGCTTCTTCCCCGGCCCGGTGTACTCGACCTACGGCGGGTTGATGGCACGCAGGGAGTACCTCCCGCCGGCCTTCACCACCGAGCTCGGGCTGAAGGACGTCACGCTGGCACGAACCGCAGCGCAGGCGCAGGGCGTCGACCTGCCGTTCGCGGACGGGCTCACCGGCATCTTCGAGGCGGCGCTGGCGACCGGACTCGCCGAGTCGGACTGGGCGAGCATCGCCGAGGTGACACGGTCCAGAGTGCGCCCGGCGGCGGCCGTCTCGACCTGAGGATCACCACGACCTGTGTATCGGGCGCGATCGCGGCCGGGCACTGCAACAGCCTTGGAAGGAACATCATGGATCTGGGATCGGGACTCGGTCATCTGTCGTATTCGACCCTCGTGCACGCCGGGGATACCTGGCCGGAGATGAAGGCCAGCCTGCACACGTTCGTGCCGCAGGTGAAGGCCAACCTCGCGCCGGACAGCTCGTTCGGGGTGTCACTGCGACTGTCCGCCGCATCCGTCGAGACGCTGAAGAACGACCCCGCAGAACGGTCTTCGCTGCGGGACTACCTGCGTGAACAGGGCATGTACCTGTACACCGTGAACGCCTTCCCTTACGGACCGTTCAAGGGCGGGGATGTGATGGAACGCGTCTACGAGCCCGACTGGACCACCGAAGAGCGGGTGCAGTACACGAAGTCCATCGCGGACATCCTGGCGGAGATCTGCGATCCCAGCGTCGAACCGAGCATCCAGACGGCGCCGCTGGCTTTCGCGCCGAAGGTCGAGGGCCTGGGCTATATCGCCCAGTTCACCACCAACGTGCTGCGGGTGGTGGCCCACCTGGCAGATGTCGAGAAGCGGACGGGATGCAGGGTCAAGCTGGCTCTGGAGCCCGAGCCCGCCTGTTACCTGGAGACCACCGACGAGACGGTCGCCTACTTCACCGACTACCTCTATACTCCCGCCGCCTCGCGCGAACTGGCGTCGATCGGCGACCTCCCCGTTGCAGACGCGATCCAGGCCATTCGCCGGTACCTGGGCATCGTGTTCGACATCGGACATCAGTCGGTCGGTTTCGAGGACATCACCGAGTCCCTCACAAAACTCGTGGATGCAGGGATCCCGATCTACAAGTTGCAGGAGGCGGCGGCGCTCTGGGTGGAGAACCTCACCGCCGAGATGATCCCCGAGTTGCGTGTCTTCACCGACACCATCTATCTGAGCCAGACCACCGAGCGGCGCAATGGTGTGGTCACGAAATACCTCAATCTGGGCGAGGCACTGGATGCGTTCGAATCCGATCCCGGCCCCCGGGAGATCAGGACGCATTTTCACGTCCCGGTCTTCCTGTCGGAGCTCGGGCCGTTCCGCACCACGCGTTTCGCGGTGGAGGATGCGTTGCGGATGCACCGGGAAACCCCGTTGTCCACGCACCTGGAGATCGAGACCTACACCTGGGACGTTTTGCCTGCTGCGCTCAAGACCGGCGACATCACCGAGTACGTGACCAGAGAGCTGGAATTCGTCCGCGACCAACTTGTGCGGACACCTCAACTGACACCATGACATCGCCGGGGGCGAAACCCGCCGGACTCCATCCCCTGGCACGGGAACGCATTCGTGCAGCCCGTATCAGGCGGCGAATGAGCCAGCGGGAACTGGGCCGCCGAACCGGATTGTCGGCGAGCATGCTGTCCCAGATCGAGAACGGGAGGTCTGAACCATCGGTGTCCACGCTGTACGCGGTGGCCTCGGAATTGGAGATGTCGCTGGACAGCCTGCTGGATCCCGTTGAGCAGGACGGGGACCAGCGCGCGAGGTATCGAAGCGACGGTGATGGAGCCAGGGGTGATGGAACCAGCGGTGTTCGTCCGCCGCAGCCGGTCCAGATCACCCGCGGCGGCAACCCGCCCGTGGTCACCCCGGACGAGCGGCGCACGCTGCACCTGGATTCCGGCGTCGCCTGGGAACGGTTGACCCGGGGCCACAGCGACGTCGACGTGCTGCTGGCCACCTACGAGCCCGGCGGCGTGTCCACATCGACCGGAGCGCACATCACGCGCCTGGGACGGGAATACGCGTACCTCATCGAAGGGCACCTCACAGTGGAGATCGGGCGCGACACCTATCAGTTACGGGCCGGTGATTCGTTGGAATTCGATCCGTCGATTCCGCATCTCGTCCGGAATACCGGTCACCGACCCGCTTCGGGGGTGTGGCTTCTCGTCCACGAGTCGACCGGGACCAGAAACGGCGCGCCCTGACACCCAGGGTAGGGGTGAGGAGCCGACCGTGTATTCGGAGTGGGAAACGCGTGACAGCAGTGTCTTGGACCATTTCGCCGCAGGTTTTCGCTTGAAAGGGGCTTCACATGCTCGCAGCGGTGTACCACGGACAGCGGGACATTCGAATCCAGGATGTGCCTGAACCCACCATTTCCGCACCGGACGACGTGCTGGTGGAGGTCGCTCTGTGCGGCATCTGCGGCACCGATCTGCACGAGTACACCTCGGGACCGATCGTGACGCCGGTCGACCCGCATCCCTTGACAGGTTCGACACTTCCGCAGGTGCTCGGCCATGAATTCTCAGCCCGCGTGGTCGAGACCGGCTCAGCCGTGCGCGATGTCCGCGCCGGCGATCGGGTGTCGATCATGCCTGCGATCGTGTGTCAACGCTGCTATTACTGCCGACGCGGGTTGGGTCACCTGTGCGAGCGCTTCGCCGCCACCGGGTTGAGCGCGCCGACCGGGGGACTGGCCCGCTACGCGGTAGTCCGGGAATACCAAGTGGCCAAGCTGCCCGATTCGATGAGCGACGAGGCCGGTGCCCTCGTCGAACCGGCGGCCGTCGCTGCTCACGGCGTCGACCTCGCCCAGCCCACCGGCGGCGACATCGTGCTGATCAGCGGGATCGGGCCGGTAGGCGCGCTGTCCGCGCTCTACAGTGCCGCAGCCGGGGCCGGCACAGTTATCCTCGCCGAGCCCAATCCCAATCGTGCCGCCCTGGCGCGTGGTCTCGGCGTCGGCCCGGTGCTCGACCCCACGGCGGAGACGTTCGGTGAGCAGGTCCGAGAATTGACCGGCGGGGCACCGGTCGACATCGCGATCGAATGCTCGGGTACCAGCGCCGGGCTCGCCGGTTGCCTCGGCCAGGTGCGGCGCGCGGGCACCATCGTGCAGACCGGGCTGCACACCAAGCCGGCCAGCTTGGATGCGATGGCGCTGTCGGAGAAGGAGGTCAGGCTGCTCGGAAGTTGGTGTTTCCTCATCACCGACTGGCCCCGCATCATCCGGCTGATCGACTCCGGGCGTTACGACGTGCTCAAGGTCCTCACCAGCAAGATCAAGCTCGACGGCATCGTGACCGACGGCTTCGACGCGCTGGTAGATCCCAACGGATCTGAATTGAAAGTCCTGGTCCAACCGTTCTGATGCGCCGCCGGGTTTGGCCCGACCGCGGCATCCATCGAAGTCACCTGTGACCCCACACAACGCGTAAGGGAAGTGCACCATGAGTACTCGACTTGCCGGCCGGACGATCGTCGTCACCGGTGCCGGTTCCGGAATCGGCGCAGGTATCGCCGGTGGCCTCGCCGCGGAGGGCGCCAACGTGGTTTTGGCGGACCTCAACCTTCAGACGGCGGAGTCGACGGCCCAGGCCATTTCCGCAGACGGAGGCATCGCGACCGCGGTGAATATGGACGTCACCGACCGCTCGGCCGTCGCGGGCGGCATCGCCGAAACGGTGTCCCGGTACGGACGGCTGGACGCGTACTTCAACAATGCGGGCATGAACGCCCCGATGAAGTTCCTGGACATCACCGAGGAGAACTTCGAATCACTGTTGAGGGTCAACGCGCTGAGTGTGTTGATCGGCACGCAAGAGGCCGCGAAGCAGTTCATCGCCCAAGGCGGCGGCGGAAAGGTCGTCAACACGGCGTCGATCGCCGGCCGCCAGGGCTTTGCCAGCTTCGCACCGTACAGTGCCGCCAAGGCGGCCGTGATCTCACTGACCCAAGCCGCTGCCAGGGCACTGGCTCCGGAGCAGATCACCGTCAACGCGTTCGCGCCCGGCGTCGTCGACACACCGCTCTGGACCAGACTCGACGCCGACCTCGAGGCCATCGGGGAGGGCGACTCCGGTTTCGACTCCATGGCCGCGGGGATCCTGCTCGGCCGTCCTGCCCAGCCCGCTGACATCGTCCCGACGGCAGTATTCCTCGCCGCCAAGGACTCCGACTACATCACCGGCCAGGTGATCCCGATCGAAGGCGGGATGATCCTGGTCTGAGTGTCGGCATGCGCTTCGCGTCGGTCGACGCTGTGGTCGTGATCGGCAGACCGCTGCCCCGGACCGGCGGCAATCAGGGGCCGGCGTCTAAATCTAGTCAGTTGACGACCTTTCCGATCCATGACTGGCGCTCGCACCGTCGGCGTACTTGCGTGCCAATACGACGATTCCCGGGACGCGATCCCTCAGCTCCGTAGAGGGTGACGCACTTTCCGCTGCTGCGCTGGATCCGCACGGGGTCTCCTGGCCCGGGCTGGAACACCTTGGTCACGTCGGTCCAGGCACCGTGCGCGGTGATGATGACGGCCGGCACCAGCCAAGCGATCACGAGCAAGGAGAGTCCGCCGGCGATCCAGGGGAGTGGGTCGGAGGAGTGCCTCCCGCCAAGGAGGATCCAAACGAAACCTGCGATCGTCGCCCAGACGAGCCCAGACCGCGGCGGCCGGTACCGGCCTGTCGCACGCTGTACAGCGGCGGCTTCCTCCGCGAGTCGATGTTATGCCAAGCGAACGAGGCGGCCGCAGGTGACGCGACCGAGGAGCGCTCGTCGTGGGATTGTCCGCGCCGCGGCCGATGGATACGTGCGGCCGGCGGCACGTCGAACCTGTGGGATTGACCGGTTAGGCCTGGGTGTCCCTCGGCGGGCCGCAGAGTCCAAGCCGACTGCGTCACGCTGTCGCGGTAGGGCTCGCAGCACACCGCCGACCGACTTGACCTAACGGTCATAGCGCACAGGGCAAATACCGCTCGCTGCCAGCCGTACGAGCTGACCTGACGGTCGACGACCTGTTCGCGCCCAAGACTGACGGAGTCCCAGCGGCGGCGGAGCAGGCCGGACGATCATGGCCCGTCGAGTTCTGACGGCTCGCGGTCCTGGACGTAGGCCTCGAACCCAGCCGCACGGGCACGGACAGTTCTCCGAGACGATCGGCCGGCCATTCCTGCCATGCCCGCCACTGTTCGTGCAGCTTGTCGCCGTCGATGTCGACCGGTTGACCCTGCACGATCTGACTGATCCGGGGCGCGGTCACCCCGACGATCTCGGCAGCACCCGCTGCGGAATGCCGCGGCTTACGGCCAGCGCGATCGCCCGCGCTTGGCAGATCCCGCAGTTCGCTGAGGTGACGGTCCAGGGCGGCGACCCGGTTGGATATCTCCAGGACGTCAGCAGCGAGGTTCCGGTGATCGGCGCTGACGCGCAGGTGACGGCGACCCGGGCTTGCCATGGGGGATACGCAAGCATAAGCGGGTTAATGTTAGTCGTTGTGCTACTACTTGACATAATGTCGCTTATCGGCGATGTATCAGCCATCGCGTTTGCCCTCCCGTGAGCACGCGGACGCCAGTACCTGAGCGGGGCTCTATGGTCGTTGAGTGGGGCTGCCCATCGTTTCGCGCCATTGATCTGACCAGCCGTGGGAGGCGTCGATGACCTTCGCCGACATCACCATTGTCCCCGTGTCCGCAGCACGCAAGGTTGCCTACCTCGCGTTCTCCCGGCGCATGGCCGACATCTACCGGGCGCACGGGGCCACCCGCATCATTGACTACTGGCAGGCGGACGGGTTCGTCAACCAAGCGAGCTTTCACGCCGACGGGGTGGCATACGGCGAGGGCGAGCTAGCTGACTTTGCGAGGATCGCGGGCGCGCTCGAGTCCGAGTCAGTTGTCGTCACGATTACGGAGTGGCCTTCACGTGAAGCGCGTGACCGGGGAACGGCGGCCGCTACCTCTGATCCCCGCGTGCTGGCCACTCTGGACGAGGAGCCCGTCTTCGATGGGAGCCGTCTCATCGCTACAAGCTTCGAGGTCGTGTTATCGGTGGACAAGATGGACGAGTTCCAGTAGTGGCACATTGGCCGCTGCCGAAGAAATGCGCCCGGACCGGTGGTCGATACGTCACGTGACGAATCGACCACCATGTGCCTGGACGTCGAGACCTCGTGCGATGGAACATCTCTCGTTGTTGCTGAAACACGCTCACCCGAGTCACTTTGCGATGGCGACTGACGAGGCGGCAATGCAGTTCTGCACCGTGGGACGGATGACAATCTCGCCGATCTCGACGTCGTCGCGTTGCTCGATGGCGAACGCCGCAATTCGACGTCGACATCACCGACGTCGTGCTTCTCCTGGGTGCACTGTCGAGGATCCCTCAAGCCGAGTGGACCGAACGGGCCCACGTGCTCGTCGCCGTCATCCTGGACGGCCCCAGACGTCGTTGAGCTGTCAGCTTCGGTTCTTACAATTGACGACGGTGGGATTCAAGATCCGGCTCCACGGCACTCTCAGCCAGCCGCCTTCCTCACCAGCCGGACGATCTCCGCCTCCGCTTCCTCGGTGAGGGTTGTGACCGCGTACGACGTCGGCCACAGCCCGCTGCCGTCATCCAGCGCGGCGAGCGAGCTGAATCCCAGTGTCGAGTACCGCTGGTTGTCAGCGTGGCCGCTGCGAAAAAAGATCACGGCCTTGCCGTTTCGCGCGTAGGCAGGCTGGCCGTACCAGAGCTTCGGCTTCAGTTCGGGTGAGAGGTCGGTGACGATCGCGTGGATCCGCTCGGCCACGGCCCGGTCGTCCGGCTCCATGTCGGCGATCTTCGCGAGCACCTCCAACTCCTCGGACGCGGCCTTGCCGCCGCGGGGGCGGCTGGCCTCCTTCTTCAGCTCGGCGGCCCGCTCTTTCATCGCTGCGCGTTCCTGCTCGGTGAATCCCCCGGTGCCTGTCTGCTCACTCATGGGCACCACGCTAGGCGGCCCGGCGTTTCGTCGGCTTGCTGTCCAAGCAGGGGGCGAGCACGCTGAGTTGGCCCCTCACGCGACCGCGCCCCGAGACGGGGACTTCACCCAGGAGGACGACCCATGCGCAAAGTCGTGCACTTCGAGATCCCGGCCGACGACCTACAGCGAGCGAAGGCTTTCTACGGGGACGTCTTCGGCTGGCACATCTCCACGATGGACATGCCGGGAGGCGGCGAGTACACCGGCGTGACAACCACGCCTGTCGACGGACAAACCATGACGCCCACCGAGCCGGGAGCAATCAACGGTGCGCTGGTCAACCGGGATCAGACCAATACGGCCCCGGTCATCACCATCGACGTCGATGACATCACCGCCACCCTCCAGCAGATCGAAGGCGCCGGCGGGTCGACCGTCCTGGCGCGCACCGCGATTCCGGGGATGGGGGCTTTCGGCTACTTCAAGGATCCGGACGGCAACGTGCTGGGGCTCTGGGAGACCTCCTGAATTACGGCTCTCCGACGGCCCGGTGAAAACCGGCGTCGGCCCGGTCACCCTCACCCATCAGGGTGAGGGCGTCGCTCGCGCCGGCTGAGGGACCCGACCGGATCAGTTGGCCGGTGTCAACAACTGATCGACCGGCGCATAGTCGTCGGTCAGCACCGGCGATCCTGCGGTGAACCCGGACTCCGGGTCGGCCGGTATGACCCCGTCCGTATCGCCCCGGGACTCGTTGTGCAGGAGGATCGCGGCGGCGTCGATCGGTCGGTGCGCGGCGACCAGAATCAGATTGCCGCCCGCCCGGCCGGCCAACACCGCCGGTGGCGCGAGGACTGCCACATGTCCGAACACGGAGGCCAGCGTCGCCGCCTCGGCCCTGGCGAAACCCAGAGGCGGATGGTCGATGACGTTGATCGCGTACATCCCCCCAGGCCGCAGGACCCGGTCCACCTCCTGGACGAACTCCCGCGTCGCCAGGTGCCAGGGCACCGCCACCCCGCCGAAGGCGTCACCGAACACCATGTCCAAAGACTTTTCCGGGACATCGCGGATGCCCTGACGGGCATCCCCCACCCGTACCTGCAGATCGGCCGATGTCTTCAGGCCGAGTTCGTCCTGCGCGATCCGCACCAGCAGCGGGTCGAGTTCGAGCACCGTGCTGGTGGAACCGGGGTGCGCGGATGCCAGGTACCGCGGCATGGTGAATCCGCCGCCACCGATGTGCAGAACATCCAGGGGCGCACCGTCCGGAGCGGCCGCGGCGATCACGTCACTGAACATCTGGGCGTAACTGAAGTCCAGCCGCTGTGGATCGTCCGGATGTACGCAGCTGTGCCGCAGGGTATCGAGATACAGCGTCAAGCCACCGATGCACGGCGCCAGATCGGGCACCACTCTGGCGCAGTAGTAGGCAGTCTCACGCTCGCACGGATTCAACGATCGCTCCACGACGACGCCGATCGCCGCGATGGTGGTGATCACCGCGATCATGGCAGCGAGCGTCCGACCGGTCGGCCGTGCGGTTCCCGCCCGCCGGAAGGCGATCGCGATCACAACGCCGAGCAGCATCAAGGCCACTGCAACACCGGCCACGATCGGCGTGGTCGGCAGGGTGGCGACCAACACAAACCCCGTCGCGAAGGTGCCGAAGATCGCCCCCGCTGTGCCGAGCGCGGACAGCCCGCCGACCGTGGAACCGGTCTTCGCCAGATCGGAGAGCTGCAGTTTGATCACCGTCGGCGGCACGGCCGACAGGACCGCCGCCGGCGCGAAGAAGGCGGCCAGTGCCAAGAGCATCACTGCTGCCGGGCCGCCGCCGAGCGGGAGGGCGCCGGCGAGCCGGACGATCGGCACGATGCACAGGGACAACGCGCCGCCCAGAAACAGTGTCGGGCCCAGCAAACGCGCCGGGTCCCGACGGTCCGCAAGCCGACCGCCGACCCAGGTGCCGAACGCGATTGCTGCAAGGATCTTCCCGATGATGCCCGTGTAGGTCTCCAGCGTGACGCCGACATAGGGCGCGAGTAACCGGGCGGCCAGGATCTCCAGTACCAGCACCGCGGCCGAGGTGACGAAGACCAGGGCGCCGGCAGCGGAAGGTCGCATGGCGGCCAGTATGCCGACCCCGACTGATGCCCAGCGCCACTCAGGCTCGCGGGTCGCCGACCGTCCCCGTCCAGGCGTTGCAGCCGCCCGTGCCGACGGGTCCAAGGAACCTACCTGGGGGTGTAACGCGCGCCGGCGAGACCTGATGTGCTGCACGCACAGAGTCGACATTCGGCATCGACGCCGGCACCCGAAGACGGATCGATATCGACGATGTCGACGTCGCGCCGGAGCGGTTGGGTCCGCTGCGAGAAGAGGTCATCCGTGCACGGCGGTGAGGCATCACAGCTTGACCCGAGGACGCGGTCTGCACCGTTCGGCGACAACAATGCCGCCGACGTCATGCTGGTTGTCCGACGGGTGATCGCCGCTCGCATCCGGGACAGAGACGTCGTTGACGACCTCGTCCAGGAGACATTTGCACGGGTGATCGCGGCCGGAGCACGCGTCCCCGCGAACGCGATCGTGCGCTATGCCATCACGGTGGCCGGCAATCTCGTGATCAAGCACCGCCAATCGGCGGACCAGGCGCGCCGCACCGTGCACCTGCTGGCCGACCAGCCCGGCGTTCCCGGGCCGACGCCCGACGCCGTGCTGATGCGAAATGAACGGCTGCGCACGGTCACCGTCGCGCTCGCCCGATTGACGCCCGGCGATCGGAAGCTGCTGTTGGCGCACGAGCTGGGGCGTATCGGAACCGCCGAAATGGCGGAAGCGACCGGGGTGTCGGCGGGCGCGATCGCTGCTCAACTCCACCGCAGCCGTGCCAAGTTGCGCGTCGAATTCCTTCTCGCCGACGCCGCGATCGTGCCGCCGACAACGCGATGCCGACCGGTGCTCCTGGCGATATCGTCCGGCGATCGTCGGCGGCAACGGGAACTGGGCGTCGACGGCCACGTGCTGGACTGCGAATGCTGTTCGAGGGTGGGGTCTTTCCTCGCGCGGAGCCGCCGCACGACGACGCCGCACGGCGACAACAGGCGGGTCAGAATTGGCGCCCACACTGACATCGTTCTCGCGCGGCGCGAAGGTCGAGAGCTCGGCACAAGGGCCGGATTCACCAGCACCGAGTTGACGGAGATCACGACTGCCATCTCCGAAGTCGCCCGCAACATCGTGGATTTCGCCGCAACCGGTCAGCTGTCGATGACGTTGCACGAAGACCGTGGTCGGGTCGGTATCACCCTGGTCGCGCGGGACAACGGCCCCGGTATTGCCGACGTGAATCGGGCGCTCCGCGACGGTGTCGGAACCGCTCACCGATTGGGCATCGGTCTCGGGGGCGCCCGCCGACTGATGAGTGAATTCCACATCCGGTCGGTCGTTGGCGTCGGCACCATCGTCAGCATGACCAAATGGTCGACACAATCCTGTCCGGTCACATCCCGGGACACCTGAACGATCACCTGCCTTCGAGTGCTGAGGGCGGACCGATGTTCAGCCCGGACGTGAGAGTGGGCCCGGCGTCGCTCGAGCCGGCGACAGCGATCGCAGGTAATCAGAAGCCCGCGCATGGCACGGTTACTCCGAGCCACCGACTGCGCGATGCGACACGGGACTACGAGACCAGTCGGCGGCGACCTGACCTGGTCGGCTTCACCGGCTGCGCGACGTCCGAAGGCAGATTGATCTCCGCCCAGACCAGGTCGAGCGACAACTCCAGCACCTCGGCGATCGCCGCGATCGTCGCGAAGGAGGGCGTCGCCACCCGTCCCGACTCGATCTTCCGCAGTGTCTCGGGCGAAACGCCGGCGTCCAGGGCTGTGTCGAGCATCGGGCGCACTCCCCTGGCGCGACGAAGCACAGCTCCCAGGCGCTGCCCGCGCTCGAGGTCCGCAGCGGTGAGCGGCAACCTGACCATGGACCAATAGTAATACCGGGATAGCATGGCCGGGATAGTTATTGGCTACTCCCGAGGCGGCACCACGTGATCGAGATCCTCAGCCCGACCCAGGTTGCCCACGCCCGGCGGACCGGCGCCTTGGTCGCGTCCATCCTGCAGACCGTGAAGGATCGCAGCGCCGTCGGCGTCAACCTGCTCGACATCGACCGCTGGACAAGGGAAATGATCACCGACGCGGGAGCCCGGTCCAGCTACGTCGACTACTCCCCCTCCTTCGGACGCGGTCCCTTCGGCCACTACATCTGCACTTCGGTGAACGACGCCGTCCTGCACGGGAGGCCCCACGATTACCCACTGGCCGACGGTGATTTGCTGTCCCTCGACCTGGCCCTCTCACTCAACGGTGTGGTCGCCGATTCGGCGATCAGCTTCTGCGTCGGCCACGCCGCCGAGGATGATCTCGCGCTGATCGCCGCGACGGAGCGGGCACTGGCCGCCGGCATCGCTGCTGCGCGTCCTCGGGCCCGCGTCGGCGACGTCTCGCACGCGATCGGATCGGTTCTGCAGCAGGCGGGATTTCCGGTCAACACCCAGTTCGGTGGTCATGGAGTCGGATCCACCATGCATCAGGACCCGCACGTCTCCAACCTGGGACGACCGGGTCGCGGGTACAAGCTGCGCCCGGGGCTGCTGCTCGCATTGGAACCGTGGGTGATGGCGGATACCGCCGCTCTGGTCACCGACGCCGACGGGTGGACCCTGCGAAGTTCGACCGGATGCCGAACGGCGCACAGCGAGCACACCGTCGCGATCACCGATGATGGGGCCGAGATCTTGACAGTGGCGCCCCCGGGCTGATTCTGGTTGCTCCGCGGCCGCTTCCAACAACCCGGATATCACGGTAGGGCTGACCGGACCCACAATTCCCACCAGCCGGATTGGTGATTGCTGCCGACGTCGACAGGCTCGTCGCATGGACAACACAACGGGCAACAGCTCCCCGACCACCGGGCCCGAGGGCCCCGACACGACGTCCGCCGCGCGACCGACCATCGTGCTGGTGCACGGCGCATTCGCCGAATCGGCCAGCTGGAACGGCGTCATCGCCGGGTTGCTCGACCGCCACTACCCGGTCGTGGCGGTCGCGAACCCACTCCGGGGCGTGCGTACCGACGCCGCCTACCTGGACAGCGTTCTCGCAGCCCTCGACACCGACGTGGTGCTGGTGGCGCATTCTTACGGCGGGATGGTCACGAGCAACGTCACCTACGGTCGGGTGCAGGCGCTGGTGTACGTCGGCGCCTTCGCTCCGGACACCGGCGACAGTGCGGCGACCCTCTCGGGGCGGTTCCCTGGCAGCACCCTGGCCGACACGCTCATGCCCGTCACCCTGCCGGACGCCAACACCGACCTCTACATCCAGCAGGACCGATACCACGCACAGTTCGCCGCCGATTCCGCGGCCGCGGACGCTGCTGTGATGGCGGTGACCCAGCGGCCGATCACCCAGGCCGCACTGCAGGAACCTTCCGCCGACGCCGCCTGGCGCCGGTTGCCCTCCTGGTTCCTGTTCGGCTCCGAGGATCGCAACATCCCGGTTGCCGTCCACCGCTTCATGGCCGAGCGTGCCGGCTCCCGCCGCACCGTCGAACTTGCCGGTGGGTCCCACACGGTCGCAATCCCGGAATCCGCCACGGTCGTCGACCTCATCGAGCAGGCGGCTGCCGCGGTTTCGACGTCGGTTGCTGCGCACTGAGGCCGGGTGACAGCGGCCGAGCGTTGTCGCACCCGATCCGTGGTGCGGCGACCCGGCGGCCGCAGTCGCACCGGCGGGCCGGTCGCCGCGTGATCGCTAGCAGACCCAGGGAGAGGCGAGATGACAGCGGTTCTCGTCGCGGGCGGGTCGGCACTCACGACGCTCGTCGGCGGATTGGCCGCGTTGCGGGCGGGCGGTGACCGCCAGCTTGTTCTCGGTCTGGCGGCCGGCCTGATGCTCGGCGTCGTCGGATTCGAGTTGCTGCCGGAGGCATTGGCCGAGAACCAGGCAACGGTGCCGTCGACTCCCGTGCCTCTGCTGCTGTTCGTCTCGGGTTTCTTGCTGTTCCACCTGATCGAGCGGTCCATGGCCCTGCACCGCGGTCACGAAGACGCGTACCGACCGCACCACCACGACCATCCTGCGGGCACGTTCGCGGCCGGGGCCCTGGTGGGCCACAGCGTGTTGGACGGTGTGGCATTGGGTGCCGCCTTCCAGGTGGACGCCCGTATCGAGGTCGGCGTGGCGGTCGCGGTGCTCGCGCACGACTTCGCAGACGGGTTCAACACTTTCACCCTCACGACGCTCTCCGGGAGCCACCGCAGGCGAGGGCGGCCGGCGTCGCCGTGCTGCTCTGATCGTCGGCGTGGCGGGCTGAAGCCGTCCGTCCGGCACCGCCCGACACCACCATCCGCCCTCGCAGACGCGACGCACGAAGGAGGTTCCCATGACCGGGTTCGACGGCAGAACCGCTCTCATCACCGGCGCCACCGGTGGAATAGGTCTCGCAGCCGCCCAGCGGCTCGCCGCCGACGGGGCGCACGTCATCATCACGGGGCGACGGAAGACCGCTTTGGATGATGCCGTCGAAGTCATCCGCGCGACCGCGCGAGGCGACGTGGTCGGGGTCGCGGGGGATGTCACCTCGGAATCGGACCTGGACAACATGATCGAGGCCATCGCCGTACGCGGCGCCGGGCTCGACGTGCTGTTCACCAACGCCGGCGGGGGCGAATTCAGCGCCCTGAGCGACATCACCAGGGAGCACTACCGGCAGACCTTCGAGCGCAACGTCGCCGGAACGTTGTTCACCGTGCAGAAGGCGCTGCGCGTGCTCAACGACGGCGCCTCGATCATTCTGTCCGGCTCGACGACGGCGACCCGCAGCAGCGCCTCCTTCGGGGTCTACGGTGCGTCGAAGGCTGCCGTCCGGTCGTTCGGCCGCACCTGGGCCGCGGAGCTCGCCGGCCGCGGTATCCGCGTCAACACGCTGATCCCCGGGCCCATCGACACTCCGGGTCTGACCGGTCTCGCGCCGACAACCGGAGCGGCGCAACAGATGCTGGCCGACTTCGCCGCCAAGATCCCCCTCGGCCGGGTGGGGCGACCGACGGACATCGCGGACGCCGTCGCGTTCCTCGCCTCGGATCAGGCGAGTTTCATCACCGGTATCGAGCTGTTCGTCGATGGTGGCGTCAGTCAGCTCTGACGTCAGAGATCCCGGTCGTGGAACACGGCGAGCGGAGATGCGGCGCACAGGGCGGCCGCTATCCGGACCGCAGGGAGGGCTCGACCAGGGTGACGGCGGAGCCGAGGAATGCTGCGTACCGCTGGGCCGAGAACTCCAGGCCGGAAAGGTGACTCCCGGGAAGCGGCTCGAAAAGCAATGGCGTGACGGTCACTCCGGCGGTCGTGCGCTTTCGTCGCCAGACGCCGATGACGCGCCCGTCGACGACCACCGTCGGCTGGAACACCCCGTTGTTGCCGGGCACGATCGCCTCGGCGTACTGCTCCGGCAAGGTGGCGGAACGGTCCGCGTAGCCGAGAATCAGTTCGTCGAAGCCCGGCAGCAGAAAGGTCGTCCCGGTCGTTGCCTCGCGAAGGCCCGGACGCATCCACATCACGGTGTCGCCGAGCGGCAGTTCCTCCAGCCGGTGCCGGACCGCCGCCAGCCCGGTCCTGGCGTGGCCGAGCGGCAGTTTCGTCCACCGGCAGAAGTCGGCCAGGGTCGCGGGGCCGTGACCGGTGAAGTACCGCAGCACGAACTCCGCGAGCGCCTCTTCACCGGCGAGCGTGCGCGTGTGCGGAATCCACTCGCTCATCAGGACGAACAGCTGGTCCCCCGCGCGCAGCGGGCCCTGGCAGAGCAGTCCGGTGTGACAGAGCCGGCCGAGCAGGTGCACACCGCGCTGGCCGGCGGTGCTGATGCCGGCTTCCTCGAAGGCAGCGAACAACTCCGCGCGGGTCGCTCCCCCACGTGCGGTGATCACCGCGGCGGCGACCTCACCGGCACCACCGGCGGCCTGTTCGTCGATCCCCAACTGGCGGTGACGCGTCGCCAGTGACCGCAGCGCCCGTTGCCCGGTCAACGCCAACATCCAGCCGAGGTCTTCGGCGGCCGTCAGGTGCAGGGTGCCGCGCATCGGCCAGGAGCGCACGATCTCGCCGCGGTTGAACGCCCCATCAACGTCGGCTGCGGTCGTCGCCGGCGATCGCACCCCGATCGACCACACGACGCCCGGAAGGTCCTGCGCCTGCATCGCGAGGAGCCACCGGACGACATCGACCGGCGTGGTTGACGTCGCGCCGAGAATGCCCTGCGCGGCCAACCGGAGCAGCCGCACGGAAGGCGTCGAAGGCGTGGACGGAGTCATCAGGTGGCATCGTCGCGCATGGCACCGACAGCAAGCGCCGCTCCCCCACCACCGATAACGAAAAAGCCGCCCGACGCGGGAGGCATCGGGCGGCAATCGGACGATCCCTGGACAGTGCGCCTCTCGGCACGTGGTCGCTCTCGGCGACGAAAAGGGGTGGGGCCCGGGGCATGTACCGGGGACCGTCACGGTGTACAACCACCGCCCCCCACCGCTGCTTCCGCCTGCGGCAGTGACATGGGCCACGGACCCGGCAACACGGCCACGTCCGCCGGCGCGCCGGTGGCACCGGCGGATGACATGATCACCCGCATGCCGGAGGGTTGGTCCGACTTCTTCGTTGCGACCGCCGGTGCCGCGGCCGCCCTGGCCGGGCTGATCATCGTGGCGATGACGGTCAACATCCAGACGATCCTGTCGATTCCGTCGATGACGTCCCGAGCGGGCGCGACCATTGCATCCCTCGTGCTGATCGTCGTCACCGCTGCCGCCGGCCTCATCCCCGGCCAGGGACTGCAATACCTGGCCGGGGAGATCCTGCTGTTCACCGTTGGTGCCGCGGTCCTGGCAGTCGACTCGGCGGTGCGGATGCTGCGTTCCGCCGAGGCGCCGTACCGCGGCGTCACCTGGTTCAAGGCGGTTCTTGCCGTCGGACAGGTGGTGCCGTTCGCCGTGGGCGGCGTCCTGCTCGCCACCGACAACGAGGGCGGCCTGTACTGGGTCGCCGCCGGAATCCTGCTGGTCTTCGTCGTCTCGGTGGCCAATGCCTGGGTGCTGCTGGTGGAAATCCTGCGCTGACCGGCGACGGCCAGCGGGTCGCGGCGACCGGTAGGACCGGTCATGGCGGGTGCCTCCGGCCACCGGGTGTTGTCGGTGCCCGCTGGTAGATTCCGCTCAATCCGGCCAGGCCGGACGACCGTGCTGGACGGAACGGTGGGACTCCATGGCAGGTGCATTGGTCGGCTGGCTCCGACGTCATGACCCGGAGTTCGACGCCCTGCACAAGGCCATCAAGGTCGCCATCGCCGTCACGGCGGGCGTTGCGATCGGAACGGCCAGTGGCAATGGCCAGATCACCCTGTTCGCGGGCTTCGGCAGTGTGGCGTTCCTGTTGTTCGCCGACTTCCCCGGTAACCGATCCGCCCGGCTCGGCGCGTACCTCGGGCTGTATGTGGTCGGTGGAGTGCTGATCTGCTTGGGGACCATGATGTCCCGGGTTGCGTGGCTGGCCGTGCTCGGCATGGCCGTGTTCGGCTTCATCATCCTGTTCGCCGGCCTGCTCAGCGCCGCCGTCGCCGCCGCCAGCCGCGCCGCCCTGCTCAGCTTCATCCTGCCGGTGACCGTCCCCGGCTCCGCCGTGGACATGGTGTCCAGGCTGGCCGGCTGGACCGTGGCCGCCGTGATCGCGATCCCGCTCGCGGTGTTCGTGTGGCCGCCGACCGACCATCACAAGCTGCGGCGCCGTGGCGCCCAGGCGTGCGCCGCGCTCGCCACACTGCTCGAGGCGCGCACCAACCGGGACGCCCAACGGGAACCCGCGGCCGACGACGCGGCCCGGGACGGCATCGTCGCGCTGCGCAGACAGTTCCGCAGCACCACCTTCCGGCCGGTCGGACTCACCTCCGGCAGCCGCGTCCTGATGCAGCTGACCGACCGGCTGGAATGGCTGTACGCGGTCGCCCGCCGCATCCCGATGACCGCGGGTGAGAACTGGCCGGCGCACACCCTGGAACTGGTGACGTCCTGCGCCCGGGTGCTGCGGGCCGCCTCGGACGTCCTGGACTCCGGCACCCGCCCGGCCTACGCCTCGCGGCAGGCGCTCTCGCTCGCATTGCGGGAGCTGGAGCGGCATCGCGCCAGGGTCAGCGTGTTCCTCGAGGTGGTCGCCGAGGGCACCGGGTCCGGTCTCTCGCCGTCACCGCAGGACGAACCGTCACTGCGGCCCGCGGTCGCCCATGAGCTCGCCTACACCTCGTTGCTGGCCGGATCGACGGTCGCCGTCTCGGCCGCCGCCGACGCCCGACCGCTAGTGGACCGTCTCCTCGGGCGGCGGCTGCCCGGCACCCTGGAGGGACCGGTGGCCGCCGCGCACCGCATCGCGGCCGGTCACATCACCCGCCGTTCGGTGTGGTTTCAGAACAGCCTGCGCGGTGCCGTCGGGCTGGCCTTCGCGGTGTACCTGGCCGAGATCACCGAGATCGCGCACGGATTCTGGGTGGTGCTGGGCGCGATGTCGGTGCTCCGCACGACCGCTCTGACCACGGGATCGACGGCGCTGCGAGCGTTCGTCGGCACCCTCATCGGCTTCTTCGTCGGTGCGGTGATCGTGATCGCGGTCGGCTCGACGCCGTGGCACCTGTGGTTGCTGCTGCCAGTGTCGGTGCTGGTTGCCGGCTACCTGCCGGAGGCCGTGTCGTTCATCGCGGGTCAAGCCGCCTTCACCGTCATGGTCGTCGTGCTGTTCAACATCATCCAACCGGTCGGCTGGTCGGTGGGCCTGGTGCGTATCGAGGACGTCGCCCTCGGCTGCCTGGCCGGCATCGTGTCGGGTTTCCTGCTGTGGCCGCGCGGTGCCGCGGCGCAGATCCGCGCCGCCATGTCGGATCACTACCGGCACTCCGCCGACGCCCTGCAGGCCGCCGTGCAGCGCCTGACCGAGCCCCGCCAGGTGGACGCCGACAAGCTGCGCCGCTCCCTCGACGAGGCGCGGTCGGCCAGTCTGCGGCTGGACGACGCCTTCCGGCAGTACCTGTTCGAACGCGGCACCAAGACCGTTCCGGTGTCCGAGCTGACCACCCTGTCCAACGGTGCGATCAGGGTGCGACTGGCAGCCGAAGCCATCGCCGAGACGACCAGCCCACTGAGCAGGACGCCGTTCTTCCTGCCGTCCGTCGAGCCGGACGCGACCGGGACACGTGCCCGGCCGGCACCTTCCGACATCGAGAACGACACCATCACCGCGGCCGACCGGGTTGCCGACGACGCCGCCGACTCGGTGGAGGAAGCGGCCGGGTATGCAGCCGCGGACCCGGCTGCGCAGGCGCCGGAGAGCGCTGCTGCCGGGGTTGCGGTAGCCGGTGCCGCCGCGGAATGGGGCCTCGACCCGGCGACCGGAGCAACGCTGACGACGGCCGGCGGCACGATCCTGGAGTGCGCCACCCGTTCAGCCGAGTGGTATCGCAGCCTGGCGGACCGATTGAGCCGCATCAGGTCCGAGCTCCCGTCGGTCGGAACCGCCCGCGCCGAACAGGAGTTGCTCGGCACTCTGCACGCCCACGCCGACCTGCTGAACCGACCACCGGTCGCCGCCCGGGCCAGGACGCTGTGGGCCGCTTCGCTGTACGTCGACGACGTGACCCGGCTGGAGGCGCGGGTCCGCGATGACATCACGGCGATCGACGCCGCCCGCTCGGCCGGCCCATTCCGCCGAGGCTCCGCTGCCTCACAACCCTCAGCTGCCGGCCGCGCGACGGTGGGATCCGCGCCCGGACAATGATGCGGTGAGCGCTCCAGCGGAACGAACCGCCGACCGGTCAGCACCGGCGGCGCGCCCGCGGCCGACGCCGTTCCTCGTCGTCGCGGTCGTGGTGCTGCTGCTGTTGCACGGCATCCCGTGGTGGCGGCTGGTCCTCGCGCCGCAATGGCCCGCGGCGGTGACCATCGCCGGTACAGCCGTCGCCGCGGTCGCCATGATCACGTTTCCACTGGCCATGGTCGCCGGACACGGCCGACGTCACCGGGACGGGCTCGCGGTCGCCGGGGACACCTGGCTGGGCTTCATCTGGCAACTGTTCGCGTGGACCCTGATCGGCGAAGTGCTCGGCATTGCGCTGCTCGCGGCCGGATTGTCCACGCCGGAGCGGCAGCGCATCGTGGCCATCACGGTGCTGGCCGTGGTAGTCGTGCTGTGCGGGTGGGGCAGCTACCAGGCTCGCAAGGTGCCGGGGGTCCGGCGCACCACCGTCGTGCTCGATCGGCTCGGTCCCGGGTTGGACGGAATGACCATCGCCGTCATTGCCGACACCCATTTCGGGCCGACCAACCGGGCGGCGTGGTCCGCTCGTGTGGTCGCCGTGGTCAACGCATTGGAACCCGACATCGTCGTGCACGCAGGTGATCTCGCGGATGGGTCGGTGCAGCAACGCCGCGCGCAGGTGGCGCCGCTGGTCGATGTCCGGCCGCGGATGGAGAAGGTGTACATCACCGGCAACCACGAGTACTTCTCCGGCGCCGCCGATTGGGTGCAGCACATGGACGCCCTCGGCTGGACGGTGCTGCACAACAGGCACGTGACCATCGACCGGGCCGGTGACCGGCTGGTCATCGCCGGTACCGACGACCTCACCGCGGCCGGTTCCGGGGTGCCGGGGCACGGTGCCGACCTCCCGGCAGCGCTGCGCGGGGTGCCGCCCGGGGTTCCCGTAGTGCTGGTCGCGCACCAGCCGAAGCAGGTCGGTGTCGCCGCCTCGGCGGGGGTTGATCTGCAACTGTCCGGACACACCCACGGCGGCCAGATCTGGCCCTTCCAGTTGATCGTCCGCGCCGAACAGGGCGCCCTGCAGGGACTGTCGCGGCACGGGGACCGCACTCAGCTGTATGTGTCCAGGGGCGCCGGGTTCTGGGGCCCGCCGTTTCGGGTCTTCGCGCCCAGCGAGATCAGCCTGCTGACCCTCCGCGGTCGTCCCGGAGGCGCCGGCCAGGAATCGGACGGACTACCGCGATGAGGGGGGAGGGTCCCGCCGAACCCGGGGGTTTCCCCCACTCCCCCCGTTGCGTCGGCGGCCCAGAATTGACGTCATGACACAGCAGCCCGCACCCATGACGCCCGGATCGGCGGATCCAGCATCGTCGGCGCAGGGCGCGACGGATCCAGCATCCTCGCGGCAGGGCGCGGCGGTGCCGGCACCCGCGGACCGGTGGGCGCTGTTCGGCATCGCCCTCGCGCTGCTCGGGCTGCGCATCGCCGGTTTCGTGCTGTTCGGCTTCCTGGTCGCCGCCACCGCGCTGCTCATCGTGTGGATCGGCCTGCCGCTGCTGCTGGGTTGTCTGGCGGTGCTGCGCACCTTCGCACGGTGGCACCGCCGGCTGGCCGGCCGGGTCCTTGGCGTGAACGTCACCGATCCGTACCCGGTATTCGAAGGGCAAGGCCTGTTCGACGTCTTCCGTTTCCGTGTCGGTGACCGCAGCACATGGCGGGACCTGGCCTGGTTGCTCGAGGTGCAGACCATCGGGTTCGCACTGCAACTCGCCGCGCTGATCGCGTTCCCGTTCCTGCCCCTCGGCTGGTGGGGCTCGCCGTGGCTGCTGCGTACCGACGCCGGGATCACCCGGCTGTTGATCGGACCGCAGGACGCCCGCCTGCAGCAGCGGATCGGCGAACTGGAGACGTCGAGAGCACAGAGCGTCGACCACTCCGCGGCCGAGTTGCGCCGCATCGAGCGGGACCTGCACGACGGTGCGCAGGCGCAGCTGGTGGCCCTGGGGATGAACCTCGGCCTGGCCCAGGAGTTGGTGGAGCGGGATCCGGCCGCCGCCGTCGCCCTGATCGCCGAGGCGAGAGAGTCGTCCACGACGGCGTTGTCGGACCTGCGGTCACTGGTCCGCGGCATCCATCCGCCGGTCCTGGCCGACCGCGGACTCGTGGGCGGCGTGTCCGCCGTGGCGCTCGCGCACCCCGGGCCGGTCGACGTGGACGTCGTGCTGGACGGGCGCCCGCCCGCGCCGGTCGAATCCGCGGTGTACTTCGCGGTGGTAGAGGCGCTGACCAACGCGGCGAAACACGCTGCGGCGCAGAACTGCTGGGTCTGGATACGGCACGAGGCGGGAATACTGACCGCGATGGTCGGTGACGACGGGGTCGGCGGCGCCGAGCTGACCGTCGACGGTGGACTCGCGGGGATCGCCCGGCGGCTCGCGGCGTTCGACGGAACACTGTCGCTGGCCAGCCCGATGGGCGGTCCGACGATCGTCACCCTCAAGGTGCCGTGCCAGTTGCAGGTTTCGGCAGCGGCCTGACCGGCACCGGCAGCTGTGGCGCACCGAATGTGAACGGTCGGCGCGCTACCGTTCTCGCTGATTGAACGAACATGCGAGCCGGTTCTCCGCCTTGCCTTGCCCGGTCACAGGGAGGAAACACACCGTGCGCGTCGTGCTCGCCGAGGATCTGGCGTTGCTGCGGGACGGCATGATCCGGTTGCTCCAGGCCTACGACTTCGACGTCGTGGAGGCGGTGGACAACGGGCCGTCACTGCTGCGGGCACTGACCTCGCACCGCCCCGACGTCGCCGTGGTCGACGTCCGGTTGCCGCCGACCTTCACCGACGAGGGCCTGCGGGCCGCGCTGGCCGCCCGTCAACAGATCCCCGGCCTGCCCGTGCTGGTCGTCAGTCAATACGTCGAGCCGCTGTATGCCCGTGAGTTGTTGTCACAGGGCACCGGCGGGGTCGGGTACCTGCTCAAGGACCGGATCTCCGACGTCACCCAGTTCGTGGACGCCATCAGGCGGGTCGCGGCCGGGGGGACGGCGATGGACCCGGAGGTGATCAGCCAGTTGCTCTCCCGGCACCGGGACAGTTCACCGGTCGCGGAACTGACTCCGCGAGAACGGGAAGTGCTGGGGCACATGGCCGAAGGACGGTCCAACGTCGCGATCGCCGGGAAGATGTTCGTCACCGAGAAGGCCGTGGGCAAGCACACCGCGTCGATCTTCGCCAAGCTCGGGCTGGAGCAGAGCGAGGACGACAACCGCAGGGTGCTCGCCGTGCTGGCGTACCTGGAGAACAGCCCGCGCTGACGCCGCCGATCGGGTACCTCCGGCCGGTGGACCACCGTCCCGGGGTGGAGGCCGAATGCGATGACTGGGCGCCGAGTCGCCTCGGGGCGACTGTCCAACGAGGCTCCGGCCGGTCCGAGAACCGCGGTAGTCCACGAAGGCTTTTGTTTCTGTGAGGCCCGGGGATACGGCGCCCAGCCACCGCGGTCAACGTTAGCCGCAGTGCCGCCGTTCCGGCCAGCGGGCGGTGATCATCTGATCCGTTCCGCCGACCGGGCGGCGATCAGCAATTCGGTCACCAGGGGCGCAAGTTCGCTCGGCCGGGCCGATTCGGCGAGCGCCGTCGCGACGTCCTCCGCGGCGCACCGCACCTGGTAGAGCCGGTCGGCGAGGTCGTCGCGCTCCTGCATGGTCAGGACGACGGCGTCCGGTGGGATCGCGCCGCGTTCCAGGGCGTTGCGATTCTCATAGGCGCGTTGCCGGCACGCCTGCGCGCAGTACCGGCGACGCCGGCCGACGCCGCTGGACGCCGGCAGCTCACGCCCGCACCACAGACACCGCACCGGACCCGACCGCCGCGCGCTCCGGGTGGCGCCGGTGGTGGTCCGCAGCTGCCCGGAGGTGATTTCGACGGTGCCGTCGGCAAGCTGGAGAGACATCATCCGACCGTAGGGCAGCGGGGGTTCGTCACCGTGACGACATACCGAAGCGGCCCACGGCAGTACCGACTGATCGTCATGACGGTCGTGCCAGACTGCCACGGTGACGGCCTATCTCGACGGTCAACCCCCGCGCGCCTTCGCCCACCGCGGCTGGCACACCGCCGACCTCACCGGCCGGGAGAACACGATGGCGGCGTTCCGCAGGGCCGTCGACGAGGGCTACAGGCATCTTGAAACCGATGTCCGGGCCACGGCGGACGGCCGGCTGGTCGTCTTCCACGACGCCCGGCTCGACCGGGTCACCGACGGCCGGGGCGCCGTCGGCGACCTGCCGTGGAGCGAGCTCGCCAAGGTGCGCGTGGGCGGGGCGGAACCCATCCCGCAACTCGCCGAGGTGCTGGAGGAGTTCCCGGACACCCGGTTCAACATCGATGCGAAATCCGATGCGGCCGTTGGGCCGTTGGCCGACACCATCAGGCGGTGCAACGCCCGGGATCGGGTCTGCGTGGTCTCGTTCTCCGATCGCCGGCTCGCGGCGCTGCGCGCGGCCGTCGGTCCCACGGTGGCATGGGCACTGGGCCCCCGCGAAACGTTCCGGTTGTTCCGCGCCGGCGTCGTCCGGCGTCCTTACGCCACATCGGCGGTCGCCGCACAGGTGCCGGTGTTCTACGGGCGCGTGCAGGTCGTCACGCCGCGATTCCTGCAGACCGCCCACGACGCCGGCCTCGAGGTCCACGTCTGGACCATCGACGACCCCGCGGAGATGCGCCGACTGCTCGACCTCGGTGTCGACGGGATCATGACCGACCGCCCCGACGTCCTGCGCGCGGTGCTCGTCGAGCGGGGTGCGTGGGACTGACCGAACGGCCGACACGAGCGGCCGACCGGCCGACCGATCGAGAATGAACGGCCGGGCAGCGGACGCGAAAGCGAGCGGCTCATCGGGCCGGGCCCGGCCGAGCGGCCGCACCGGCATACTCCGGGGCGGCACTAGGATCCTGCAGAATGCGCGGAACGGACGGCCCGGGTCACGGCAGGACCGGTGACGGCAGCAACATGAGAACCGACACCACGACGAATGGCAGCGCCCCTGCCGGCACGACCATCGACAACCAGTCTGCCGGCGGCTCGTTCGCCCTCTCCTCGGTGCCGGCCGCGGGGTCCGGCCGCCGCCGCTTCGCCGGTGGCGCGGTGAAGTTCTTCCACGGGCCGATGGACTGCGGGAAGTCGACCCTGGCGCTGCAGCTGCATTACAACCACTCCCGGCAGGGGCGCGTCGGACTGCTGCTCACCAAGCGTGACCGGTCGGGTCCGGCGACGATCAGCTCCCGCATCGGGATCAGCAGCCCGGCGATCGAGACTGCGGACGACCAGGACATCCGTGAACTGGTCACCGCGCAGTGGGCCAGAGGCGTCAACGTGGACTACCTGATCGTCGACGAGGCGCAGTTCTTCACCCCCGCACAGATCGAGCAACTGGCGGCACTGGCCGATGACACACAGGTCGACGTCTACGCCTTCGGCATCGCCACCGACTTCCGGGGCAGGCTGTTCCCCGGTTCTGCACGGTTGTTCGAACTTGCCGACGAGGTCGCCGCACTGCAGGTCGAGGTGCTGTGCTGGTGCGGCCGGATCGGCCGGTTCAACGCCCGGGTGGCCGGCGGCCGGGTCGTCCGGGAAGGCGCCACGGTGATGGTGGCGGACACCGGACCTGCTGCAACCGGGGAACACCGGGTGCGCTACCAGGTGTTGTGCCGGATGCATCACCGTTCAGGTGCGCTCGGTCCGGACCCCGCCGACCGTCAGCAGGAGCCCGTTTCGGGAACCGTGCGTCAGGTCCGATCGGACCGGGTACAGGACCTGTGACGCACGGTCGGTAGTTTTCCGGCCGACCCGCGCCACCGACGGGTGATTCGTGCGTCTCATGGTCGCCGGGAGCCGGGATTTCCCCGGGTTCAGTGGGAAAGTTCATTCATCCGACAAGCTGGTCCCGGCAGTAGTGGACTGTGAAACCATCCGTCACCGCCGCGGGAACGAACAACAGCTGTTCAGCGTTACTCACCGGTAGTGAGTCCGACAGGGGCTCGTTGTCGGTGCGTTCACCGACAAGCGCCGCGCGCACCACCCGCGGCAGCTCGTACAAGCAGCAGGAAAGGAACATCATGGCCGACCGTGTCCTGCGCGGCAGCCGTCTCGGTTCGACAAGCTACGAGGCAGATCGTAATCACGATCTCGCGCCGCGTCGCACGGCGACCTACCGCTGTCCCCGCGACCACGAATTCACCGTCCCGATGGCGGACGACGCCGAAGTTCCCGCCGTCTGGGATTGCCGGATGCACGGGCTGGCCTCGACGCTGATCGACGGTTCGGTTCCCGAGGGGAAGGCGGTCAAGCCGCCGCGCACACATTGGGACATGCTGCTCGAGCGCCGGTCCATCGAAGAGCTCGAGGAGATCCTCAACGAGCGGCTGGCGGAACTGAAGAGCCGTCGCACCGCCTCCTGACCCGCTGGTCGGTCCGCCCCGGGCACGCCCGGCCCGCACCACCGAAACGCCGTCCGCCGATCAGGCGGGCGGCGTTGGTGTATCCGGACCGGCCGCCGGGGCGTACCCGGGCGTCGGTCCGCCGGCCCGCGCATCAGCGGAGCGTGCATGCCCGCGCCGGAACACACCCGTCACCTGATGCCACCGATGCGCCGCGCCCCACAGCGTGACCTTGAGCAGGGCCTCCCGGACGATGCCGCCGCTCATCTTCGACGTGCCGATCTCGCGTTCGGTGAACGTGATGGGTACCTCGGAGACCCGGAAACCGGCCTGCACGGCCCGCCACGCCAGGTCCACCTGGAAGCAGTATCCGTGCGACTCGATCTCGTCCAACGGCAGCGCCCGCAGCACGGTCGAGCGGTACGCGCGGTAGCCACCGGTGATGTCGTGGATCTGCACCCCGAGGGCGAGCCGGGAGTACACATTGCCGCCGCGGGAGAGCACCTCCCGGCGCTTGGGCCAGTTCACCACCGACCCACCCGGGACGTACCTCGAACCGAGCACGACATCAGCGTGGTCGAGCGCGTCCAGCAGCCGGGGCAGTTGCTCCGGTGCGTGGGAGCCGTCGGCGTCCATCTCGACGAGCACCTGGTAGCCGCGCTCCAGGCCCCACGCGAATCCGGCGACGTACGCGGCCCCGAGCCCGTCCTTCACCGTGCGGTGCAGCACGTGCAGCCGTTCGTCAGTGGCCGCCATCTCGTCGGCGATCTCACCGGTGCCGTCCGGGCTGCTGTCGTCGGCGACGAGGACGTGCGCGTGCGGCACCGCCGCGAACAGCCGGCCCACAATCAGCGGCAGGTTCTCCCGCTCGTCGTAGGTCGGGATGATCACCAGGATCCGGTCGCCGTGCGGGCCGTCCGCCGGTACGTCCGGTGAGGGCGGCGGTGTACTTCCTTGGCTCACGGTGCTGGGTCCTCCGTCGGCGGGTGCGCTGTGCTGGGGGCGGCGCCGGATCGGTGCCGGGCCCGGCGGGAGGCGGTGACCACGAAGGCCAACGCCAGTGGCGTCGCGAGCGCGAGCACCCACTCCAGCGGGGCACCGAGAACCGTACCGGGCGTCGTCGCCGAGATCAGCGGCACCGTCGGTGTCAAGTAACCGGGGGTGAACAACGGGATCGACGACTCCACCCTGCCGTCCGGCCGGATCACCGCGGACACCCCGCTGGTCGACGAGATCAGCACCTCACGACCGTGTTCCACCGCCCGCACCCGGCTCATCGCCTGCTGCTGGTAGGTCTCGTTGGTGTACCCGAAGGTGGCGTTGTTCGTCTGCACCACCAGCACCTGCGCGCCGCCGTTCACGACATCGCGGACCAGGTCGTCGTAGACCACCTCGAAGCAGATGACGTCACCCACCGGCACCCCGGCGACGTCCAGGTTGCCCGGGACGTCGCCCGGCAGGAACGTCCCGCGTTGCAGATCGACCTTGTCGGAGAACAACCGGAAGAACGACCGGTACGGCATGTACTCGCCGAACGGCAACGGGTGCCGCTTGTCGTAGATCGCGCCGGGTCCGGTCACCGGATCCCAGACGATGCCCCGGTTGTACAGCTCACCGGGCGTGTCGGTCTGGATCACCGCGCCGACCAGGACGGGCACACCGATGTCACGGGCCGCGGCGGAGATCACCGCGTTGGCGTCGGCGTTGCGGTAGGGGTCGATGTCGGTCGAGTTCTCCGGCCAGATCACCAGCTTCGGCTTCGGCGCGGTGCCGGCGGCGACCGCCGCGGCCAGCTCGCGGGTCTGCTTGGCGTGCAGGTCCAGCACGGCCCGCCGTTCGGCGTTGAACTCCAGGCCCGGCCGGGGGACGTTGCCCTGGATGACGGCGATCGTCTCGGTCGGGTAGCCGGCGCCGTCCGGCACGGCCGGCCGACCGGCCACGCCGATCGCGAACGGCAGCACGATCAGCGCCCCGGCCACCAGCAGTGCCGCGGTACGCCGGCGGCGTTGCCCGTCGGCCAACACGGTGACCAGGCCGGCGACGCCGAAGCCGGCGAGCACCGTCAGGAACGCGAGGCCCGACGCCCCGAGCAGGGCGGCCGCCGGCAACAGCGGGCCGTCGGCCTGCGAAAAGGCCACCCCACCCCAGGGGAACCCGCCGAAGGGCACCCTCGCCCGCAGCGCCTCACCGGTGATCCAGGCGGCCGCGCCCCACACCGGCCACACCGGCAACCGGCGGGACGCCGCAGCGACCAGCGCCCCCACCGGGGCGGTCAGCAGCGCTTCGGCCACCGAGAGCGCGTACCACGGCAGGTCACCGACGTAGACGTTGGTGAAGCTGAGCAACGGCAGGTAGAACGTCAACCCGAAGACGAAGCCCAGCCCGAGCCCGACCCGCCAGCTCCGGCCGTCCAGTGCGAGGCCGAGCAGCGCAAAGCCGACGATCGCGAGCCACCACTGCGTGGACGGGGCGAATGCGCCGTACAGGGCAACACCACCGGCCGCCGACGCGAGCAGCCGCAGTCCGCCCAACCCGAACAGCGACCGCCACCACCGGTGGACCCGGGCGGTGCGCCGCTCCCGGCGGAGCCGTCGGAGGGTACCCGCGGTGGCGGTCTGCGCGGGGGTGGGCTCGATGCCCACGGTCGGTGACGCCACCCCGCCAGCCTAATCGGCGGGGCGGGTGGACCGGACGGGCGCGACGTCCCCTCGCCCGGCGCCGCGCGCCCTCGGACGTGCCCGTTCCCTCGGACTCAGCCGGCGAGCGGGACATTGCGCTGCCGCGGATGAGGGGACCTTCGGCCCTGGGCCGAATCATTTCGCCGTTCTTAGGATCTTGCCGACCAATGCCCCGGCTTGCGTAGCAGTCGGCTCGACGGGCCGGCCGAAAGGCGGAGTGATGAGCAGTATTCGCAGGGAACCGGGCATCCGGCGTTTGGCCACCGTGACGGCGGCGGGATGACCACCGACCGGCGGTCCACCGTCCCGTCCAACCCACCAGCATCCGTGCGCGTCCCCGGACAGGCGTTGAACCTCGCCCTGGCCACCTGGACGTTCGCCATCAACTTCTGGGCCTGGAACCTGATCGGGCCGCTGTCCACGATGTACTCCAAGGCGCTGTCGCTGTCGACCAGCCAGACTGCCTTGCTGGTGGCCATTCCGATCCTTGTCGGGGCGGTGGGCCGCATCCCGATCGGTGCGCTGACCGATCGATTCGGCGGCCGGACCATGTTCGCCGTCGTCTCGCTGATCTCGATCGTGCCCGTGCTGCTGGTGGGCTTCGCCGGTGCGATCGACTCGTACGTCCTGCTGCTGATCTTCGGGTTCTTCCTGGGCATCGCGGGCACTGCGTTCGCCGTCGGCATCCCGTTCGTCAACGCCTGGTACCCGCCGGCCCGCCGCGGCTTCGCGACCGGCGTCTTCGGTGCCGGCATGGGCGGCACCGCGCTGTCGGCGTTCTTCACGCCCCGCTTCGTCTCCTGGTTCGGCGCCGGGGCGACGCACGTGATCATCGCCGCGGCACTGGCCGGCACCGCCGCGTTGGTGCTGACCGTGATGCGGGACGCACCTGCCTGGCGGCCCAACACCGACTCGGTGCTGCCCAAACTGGCGGCGGCGGCCAAGCTGTCGGTGACCTGGCGGATGGCCTTCCTGTATGCCGTCACGTTCGGCGGGTTCGTGGCGTTCAGCACGTACCTGCCCACGTATCTCAAGACGATCTACGACTTCTCCGCGACCGATGCGGGCACGCGCACGGCCGGATTCGCGATCGCGGCCGTGCTGGCCCGGCCGATCGGCGGCGTGCTGTCCGACCGGATCCACCCCAAGACAGTGGTGATGATCTCGCTGGCCGGTTCTGCGGTGATGGCGGCAGTGGTGGCGCTGCAACCGCCGCCGGAATGGGCGGCAGGCTCGAGCTTCATCGTGCTCGCCTTCATGCTGGGCATCGGCACCGGCGGCGTCTTCGCCTGGGTCGCGAGGTCCGCTCCGGCGGAACGCGTCGGCACGGTGACCGGCATTGTCGGCGCGGCAGGTGGCCTCGGCGGCTTCGTCCCGCCATTGTTGATGGGGGCCACTTACAACGCCACGGACAACAATTACACGGTCGGTCTCGGGTTGCTGTCCCTGACATGTGTGGTTGCCTTGACCTACACAGCATTTCGGATGCCTGGGCGGACCGCCGGGGACGGTGTGCGTCGCTGATTTCGCGGTTCATTTTTCAGCACATCTGCCTCACGCGAAAGGCTTCACTTGGACGCACGGCCCGGAACCGATGGTGCAGTCTCCGATCTGCTGGTGCGCAGCGGGCGGTTCTTCAGCAGAAGTGATGTCTCCAAGGACCTGCGAACGGTCACCAAGAGCGGTGGCCGCGAGGGCGACGTCTTCTACCGGGACAGGTGGAGCCACGACAAAGTGGTGCGCTCCACGCACGGGGTGAACTGCACGGGCTCCTGCTCGTGGAAGGTGTACGTCAAGGACGGCATCATCACCTGGGAGACTCAGGAAACCGATTACCCCACAACGGGACCGGACCGGCCGGATTACGAGCCGCGCGGATGCCCGCGCGGAGCCGCATTCTCCTGGTACACCTACTCCCCCACCCGGGTGCGCTATCCGTACGCCCGCGGCGTGCTGATCGAGATGTACCGGGAGGCCAGGATCCGGTTGGGTGATCCGGTGCTGGCCTGGGCGGAGATCCAGGACGATCCGGAGCGGCGGCGGCGCTACCACCGGGCCCGGGGGAAGGGCGGCCTGATCCGGATCGGATGGGACGAGGCGGCCGAGATCGCAGCGGCCGCGCACGTTCACACCATCGCCCGGTACGGACCCGACCGGGTGGCCGGGTTCTCCCCGATCCCGGCGATGTCGATGGTGTCGCACGCCGCCGGCTCCCGGTTCATCGAATTGCTCGGCGGCGCGATGACGTCGTTCTACGACTGGTATGCGGACCTGCCGGTCGCGTCACCCCAGGTGTTCGGCGACCAGACCGACGTGCCGGAATCCGGGGACTGGTGGGACGCGTCGTACCTGATGATGTGGGGCTCCAACGTCCCGGTCACCCGGACACCTGACGCGCACTGGATGGCCGAGGTCCGTTACCGGGGAACGAAAGTCGTCTCCGTCAGTCCGGACTACTCGGACAACACGAAGTTCGCCGACGAGTGGATGCCGTGCGCACCGGGCACCGACGGGGCCATGGCGATGGCCATGGGGCACGTCATCCTGTCCGAGTTCCTGGTCGGCAGGCGCACCCCGTTCTTCGTCGACTACGTCCGCACCTACACCGACCTGCCGTTCCTGGTGAAACTGGACGAGCACGGCGACGGGCTCGTGCCGGGCAAGAACCTCACCGCGGCCGACCTCGGTGACACGGCCGAGGGCGCGTCGTTCAAGCCGGTGCTCATCGACGGGGCCACCGGTGAGGCGGCGGTGCCGAACGGGTCGCTGGGATTCCGGTACAACGATTCCGGCGTCGGGAAGTGGAATCTGGACCTGGGTGAGATCTCGCCGCAGCTCACCGTTCTCGGCAGCTCGGACGGCGCCCGGGAGATCAAGCTGACCCGATTCGACACCCCGGACGGGCACGCCGAGGTGCTCACCAGCGGTGTCCCGGTCCGCCGGGTCGGTGACCATCTGTGCTGCACGGTGTTCGACCTGATGCTGGCCCAGTACGGAGTGGCCCGACCGGGGCTGCCCGGTCAGTGGCCCACCGGCTACGAGGACGCCGACCGGCCCTACACCCCGGCGTGGCAGGAGTCGATCACCGGCGTCAGTGCCACCCAGGTGATCCGGGTGGCGCGGGAATTCGCGCACAACGCGGAGGAATCCGGTGGCCGCTCGATGATCATCATGGGCGCCGGGATCTGCCAGTGGTTCCACGGTGACGCCACCTACCGGGCCATCCTGGCCATGCTCATCCTGACCGGATCGATGGGTCGCAACGGCGGTGGCTGGGCGCATTACGTCGGGCAGGAGAAATGCCGGCCGGTCACCGGATGGGCCACCATGGCGATGGCCACCGACTGGGTGCGCCCGCCGCGGCAGATGATCGGCACCGCCTACTGGTACGCGCACACCGACCAGTGGCGTTACGACGGGTACCGGGCCGACGCGCTGACCAGTCCGCTGGGCCGCGGCCGTTTTGCCGGCATGCACACCATGGACGTGCTCGCGGCGTCCGTCGCGATGGGCTGGATGCCGTTCTTCCCGCAGTTCGACCGCAGTAGCCTCGATCTCGCCGACGAGGCGGACGCCGCCGGGGTCCGGGTGCCGGACTACGTTGCGCGGCAACTCGCTTCGGGCGAACTGAAGTTGGCCGTCACCGACCCGGACGCCCCGGGGAACTGGCCACGGGTGCTCACCGCGTGGCGGGCGAACCTGCTCGGCTCCTCGAGCAAGGGCAACGAGTACTTCCTGCAGCACCTGCTGGGCACCACCAGGACGAACCTGCGGGCGACGCCCACCGAGCCGCAGCTCCGGCCGCGGGACGTCACCTGGCAGGACGGCATCCCGGAGGGGAAGCTGGATCTCTTGCTGTCCATCGATTTCCGCATGACGTCCACGACCCTGCTCTCGGACATCGTGCTGCCTGCCGCGACCTGGTACGAGAAGAACGACCTGAACACCACGGACATGCACCCCTTCGTGCACGCGTTCAGCCCGGCGATCGACCCGCCGTGGGAGACCCGTTCCGACTTCGACGCGTTCCACACCATCGCGCGGGTGTTCGGCCGGTTGGCCGCGGGGCACCTGGGTGTCCGGCGTGATGTGGTGATGACGCCGATGCAGCACGACACACCGGGCGAGACCGCGTACCCCGGTGGCATCGAGAACGACTGGCGGCGCACCGGTGAGATCCCGGTCCCCGGAAAGACGATGGGGCAGATCGCCGTCGTCACCCGCAACTACCCGGCACTGGCCGAGCAGTGGGAAACGCTCGGCCCGCTGGTGGACACCCTCGGCCTGACCACGAAGGGTGTCACCGTTCACCCCGACGAGGAGGTGAAGAACCTGTCCGCCCGGCACGGCGTGATGAGCGCGGGCGCGGGCGCGGGCCGGCCGGCGATCGACACCGCCGTCAAAATGAGCGACACCATCCTGGCGTTGTCGGGGACCACCAACGGTCGCCTTGCGGTGGAGGGCTTCCGGCAGCTCGAACGCCGCACCGGGAGACCCCTGGTACACCTGGCCGAGGGCAGTGAGGAGAAACGGATCACCTACGCCGACTGCCAGGCCCGGCCGGTTCCGGTGATCACCAGCCCGGAATGGTCGGGCAGCGAGACGGGCGGCCGGCGGTACGCGCCGTTCACCGTGAACGTCGAGGAGCTCAAGCCCTGGCACACGCTGACCGGGCGGATGCACTTCTATCTCGATCACGACTGGATCGAGGAACTCGGTGAGCAACTGCCGGTCTATCGGCCGCCGCTGGACATGGCTCGCCTGTTCAACGAACCGCAAATCGGTTCCACCACCGACGGGATCGGGTTGTGCGTGCGGTATCTGACGCCGCACAGCAAGTGGTCCATCCATTCCGAGTACCAGGACAACCTGTTCATGCTGTCGCTGTCCAGGGGTGGGCCGACGATGTGGATGAGCCCGCCGGACGCGGCCAAGATCGGCGCGAAGGACAACGACTGGGTGGAGGCCGTGAACCGCAACGGGGTGATGGTGCTGCGGTTGATCGTCTCGCACCGCATGCCGGAGGGGACGGTGTTCGTCCACCACGCGCAGGAACGGACCATCGACGTGCCGCTGTCGGAGACCAACGGCAATCGCGGCGGCATCCACAACTCGCTGACCCGGCTGCTGGTGAAGCCGAGCCACATGGCCGGGGGTTACGCGCAGATGTCCTTCGCGTTCAACTATCTCGGGCCGACCGGGAACCAGCGCGATGAGGTCACGATGGTCCGCCGCCGCTCGCAGGAGGTGCAGTACTGATGCGTGTGATGGCACAACTGTCGATGGTGATGAACCTGGACAAGTGCATCGGTTGCCACACCTGCTCGGTGACGTGCAAGCAGGCCTGGACGAACCGCCCCGGCGTCGAGTACGTCTGGTTCAACAATGTGGAAACCCGCCCCGGGCAGGGTTATCCGCGCACCTACGAGGATCAGGAACGGTGGGAGGGCGGCTGGGTCCGGGACAAGCGGGGCAGGCTGCGGCTGCGCGCCGGTGGCCGGATCAAGAAGCTGACCACCATCTTCGCGAACCCGAAGATGCCGTCCATCGATGACTACTACGAGCCGTGGACCTACGACTACGAGAACCTGACCAACGCCCCGCTCGGTGAGCAGATGCCGGTCGCGCCGCCGCGCAGCCTCATCACCGGTGAGCCGATGAAGGTCGAATGGTCGGCGAACTGGGACGACAACCTGGGCGGCAGCCCCGAGATCCTTGCCGGTGACCCGATTCTGGCCAAGGTCAGCAAGCAGGTGAAGCTGGAGCTCGAGCAAACCTTCATGTTCTACCTGCCGCGGATCTGCGAGCACTGCCTGAATCCGTCGTGTGTGGCGTCGTGCCCGTCCGGTGCCATGTACAAGCGGTCCGAGGACGGCATCGTGCTGGTCGACCAGGACAAGTGCAAGGGCTGGCGGATGTGCGTCACCGGCTGCCCGTACAAGAAGGTGTATTTCAACCACCGCACCGGTAAGGCCGAGAAGTGCACGTTCTGCTACCCGCGGGTCGAGGTCGGCCTGCCGACTGTCTGTTCTGAGACATGCGTCGGGCGCCTGCGGTACATCGGCCTGGTCCTGTACGACGCCGACCGGGTGCTGGCGGCCGCCTCGGTGCAGAACGAGACCGATCTCTATAAGGCGCAACTGGACCTGATGCTGGACCCGAACGACCCCGTGGTGATCGCGTCCGCCCGCGCCGGGGGGATCTCCGACGAATGGCTCGACGCAGCCCGCCGCTCCCCCGTGTATGCGCTGGCCAAGACGTACCGAATAGCCCTACCGCTGCACCCGGAGTACCGCACCATGCCGATGGTCTGGTATGTCCCGCCACTGTCCCCGGTGGTCGACGCGATCAGCCGGGACGGGCACGACGGCGAGGACCCGGACAACCTGTTCGGTGCCATCACCGCCCTGCGCATCCCGATGGAGTACCTGGCCGGGCTGTTCAGCGCCGGCGACACCGCTGTCGTCACGGGCGTGCTGCGCAAGCTGGCGGCGATGCGCGCCTACATGCGGGACATCAACCTCGGCCGCGACCCGCGTGCCGAGATCGCGGCGGCGGTCGGGATGGCGGAGGAAGAGGTCTACGAGATGTACCGGCTGCTGGCGATCGCGAAATACCAGGACCGGTATGTCATCCCGACCGCGTACGCCACCGAGGGACACCGGCTGGAGGAGACCGTCACCGACTGCGCCCTGGACTTCGACGGCGGACCCGGGATGTACGCGGCCGGATCCGGACCGTTCGGTGAGGCCAGCGGCCAGCCCGTCCCAGTGGCGGTGGAGTCGTTCCAGGCGCTGCGGCAACGGCAGACCTCCGAAGAACTGGGCGCCGGGGGTTCCCGACCGTCCAGGGTCAACCTGCTGAACTGGGACGGCAAGGGCGCCCCGCCCGCCATGTTCGCCCCTCGTCCGGGTTCACCGCGGCTCGCCGAACCGGAGGACCCGGCGTGAAGTGGCTGCGTCGCAGGGGTTCCGACACCGAATCGGGCGGCATCGGGCGGCGGACCGGCCGGCACCGCAGGATCATCTGGCAGGCCGCGTCCCTGCTGCTCGCCTACCCGGACGCCGACCAGCCGGTGCGGTTGGACGTCGTGGAGCGGGCGATCGCCGAGCTGCCGCCGGCGACGCGGGAGCCCCTGATGGCGGCGGTGCGGCACCTGCGGGCGACGCCTCAGATCGAGGCAGCGGTGCAGTACGCCGACGCGTTCGATTGGAAGCGCAAGCGCACCCTGTTCCTGACCTACTACACGGCCGGTGACACCCGCAACCGCGGGATGGCACTGCTGCGGTTCGCCGACATGTACCGCGCCGCAGGTGTCGTCCCGCCCACGGACGAATTGCCGGACCACCTGGCGGTGCTGCTGGAATTCGCCGCCACCGTCGACGAGGCCGCGGGGTACGAGCAGCTGTGCCGGCACCGCACGCCGATCGACCTGATCCACGGCGGCCTGCTCCGCGGATTCCCGGTGTACGCCGGCGTTGTCGAAGCCGTCCAGACCACCCTGCCGCCGGCGACGATCGCCGACCTCAAGGAGGCCAGACGGCTGGCCATGCAGGGTCCCCCCGCCGAAGCGGTCGGCCTGGAACCCTTCGCCCTCACGATCGGAACGCGTCGCACGGCAACGACCGCGGGGCCGGAACGGGGAACACCATGAGCGCATCAGCGTTGTTCTGGGACATCGTTCCCTACGTGACCATCGCCGTGCTGGTGGTGGGCACCTGGTGGCGTTACCGGTACGACAAGTTCGGCTGGACCACCCGCTCGTCCCAGCTGTACGAGAGCCGGCTGCTGCGAATCGGCAGCCCGCTGTTCCACTTCGGCATTCTCGTGGTCATCGTGGGCCACGTGATCGGCCTGATCATTCCCGAGAGCTGGACCAGCGCAGCCGGTTTGAGCGAGCAGGCCTACCACGTGCAGGCCATCACGCTCGGTACCGTCGCCGGCCTCGCCACCCTGGGCGGCGCGGCGATCCTGGTGTACCGGCGGCGCACCAAGGGCCCGGTCTTCACCGCAACGACGTGGAACGACAAGCTGATGTACGCGGTGCTGCTGCTGGCGATCATCAGCGGCCTGGCCACCACGCTGATCGGTTCCGGGCTGGTCGGTGAGGAACACAACTACCGAGAATCGGTCTCCTTGTGGTTCCGGTCGATCTGGGTGCTGCAGCCGGACGGCGAGGCGATGGCCTCGGCCCCGCTGTCGTACCAGATCCACGCGTTGATCGCGATGACGTTATTCGCGCTGTGGCCGTTCACCCGGCTGGTGCACGCCTTCAGCGCACCCGTCGCCTACCTGTTCAGGCCGTACATCGTGTACCGATCACGGTCGGACGCCCGGCCCGGTGAGCCGGTCGGATCCCGGCCACGACGCCGGGGGTGGTGACCGTGTGCAGTTATTGCGGCTGCCGGGAGATCCCTGTCATCGCCCTGCTGAACGCCGAACACGACGCCATCGTCAACAGCACCTATGCCCTGCAGGTGGCGCATCGCGACCACGATGTCGCGGCGGCCAGCGTCGCCGCGAGCAAACTGGCCGAACTCCTGCACCCGCACACCCAACGGGAACAAGACGGCCTGTTCGCCGAGATGAGCAAGGATGAGTTGTTCACCGCACACATCGCATCGCTGTGCGCTGAACATCGGGAACTCGACGTACTCGTGGCTGCCATCACCGCAGGGGACCTCGGCCGTATCCCGGACATGCTGACACTTCTGCACGATCACATCGACCGCGAGGAGAACGGGCTGTTCCCGGCCGCTCTGGCGTACCTCGACGATGCCCAATGGGACGTCATTCAGCGCCCCGAGATGATGACGGTGGCAGGCCGCACTCCGGGTCATGAACACCACGATCACGAATCATCAGTCGCTCGACACGGCTGACCTGACCGCGGTCGATTCAGAGTGCGTTCATCGGGTGGGAGACCGGCCCATCTGCAAACTCCGGGCGACATCAGTCGAGAGCCGCCAACGGCGGCACCGGACAACGCACTGCCAGTGAGCGTGTAGGCGGGCAACGAAAGGCACCGACCCGGTGATGACCTGCCGGGCTGCGCAAGCCGGCTGGCAATTGTCACTCCATCGGTTGCCGGTCAGGTTCGGGCAGAGTATCGTTGTTGCCCCTCATGGAATCCGACGCCGGCATCTGAGAGGTGCGTCGTGCGCGAGATCTTGGTAGTGGCCAATCAATCGCTCGGTAGCGACGATTTGGCAGCGATCGTCGCGGAACGCATGGCGGGAGAGGAGACCCGCTTCTACCTTCTCGTACCTGCGACGCGGCCCCCGCGCGATGTCGCCGCCAGATTCGAGTCGACGTTCAGCGAAGATGTCGACGAAGCCGCGCAGCGGCAATTGGACAGCGGGCTCACATGGCTGCGTCGTCTCGGCGCAACCGTTGATGGTGAGGTCTGCGACGCGGATCCCGTCCGCGGAGTTGGCGACGCGCTCACAGCCAAGTCGTATGGAGAAGTCATCATCTCAACACTGCCCAGAAACGTATCCCGCTGGCTGCATCAGGACATAGCTCACCGCGTGGAGCGGAAATACAAGCTGCCCGTGACGGTCGTGACCGCGAAATCGGTGCCTGCCAGCCTAGTTCCACCCAGCTGACCTCGGTCCAACCGAGCGCAGGAATGAGACCACACCGCCACCATCCAGCAGGTCGCTGCCCAGGAACAGGCCCCAGGACTGGTCCTCCGGCCACGGCCGGGCGCAAATCCTCGCCCGCGCACTCTGACCCTCGATCAGCGGTGTCGCCGGCCCCGGGGCGCTGCGGGCGACGTTCGGGTCGGCGGCGCGGTCGTCGACCGCACGACCAGGGCAGGGACCACGATCTGCTCCCGTGAACCGGACGGCTCTGCCCCGGTGGCGCGTTCGATGGCCCGTGCGACGGCCAACTCCGCCAGCCGGTCCGCATCTTGCGCGATGGTGGTCAGATCGATGAACGACATGCGGGCCATCCGGCTGTCGTCGTAACCGACGACGCTGACGTCGTCGGGAACCCGGAGTCCCTCCCGACGCAGCACCTCCAGGACTCCAGTCGCGCCGGCATCGTTGAAAACGATGACACCGGTCGGTGCGGCCGATTGCAGCAGGGTGCGCGCCGCTGCGGCGCCGTCGTCCTCGGTGGGGCCACCGGTGACGACGACGATCTCGTCGGCCAGCCCATGGCGGGTCATGGCGTCCCGGTAACCGCGCCGGCGTTCTGGCGCCCCGGGCGCACGTCCCCCGTCGATGTGCGCGATACGGCGGTGCCCGAGGTCCACCAGGTGGTCGACGGCGCGGTGCACGCCGTGCGCCTCGGCGGAGCGAACCACGTCCACCGCCGGCAGTCGGACGGAGCGGGCCACCGCGATCACCGGCAGCGTGCCGGCCAACCGGTGAAGCGCGGCCCGTTGCGCCCCCGGCCCCAGCAGGATCAGTGCCTCACATCGATCGCTGAGAAGATCATCCACCGCGGCGCCTTCATCGCGGTCCGGGGTGACGGCACTGAGCGCCAGCTGGTAATCGAGCGGCGCGACGGCCCGGTACAACGCGGCGATCAGGTCGCCGTGGAAGTCGTGCTGCGTATGGAACGTCACACCGAGCAGCCGACTGCTGTTGCGGCGCAACATCTGTGCCCGGATGTCCGGCCGGTAACCGAGCTCATGCGCGACCGCCAGGATCCGCTCGCGGGTCTCCGCGCCGGCGCCGGGAACCCCGCGCATCACGATGGATACCAGGGATTGCGATACTCCGGCGCGGTCGGCGATGTCGACCATCGTCGGCCGCCTCGCCGTACGGCCGGTATTCATGAAAGCACCCTAGCAGGGCGGACCTGGTACGTACTAGTACATTGTCTTGACAAAGCCGAGCGACTGCACAACGCTGCACTGCAACGTACTAGTCGATGGACAAGCGGGAGGAGAAATCAGATGGCTGCTGCGGCGGAACCGTTGCGGGTGGCGCTGCTCGGATCGGGACGAATGGGTGCGTTCCACGGGGCGACCCTGGCCGGACGGCTGCCCAATGCCCGGCTGGTGGCGATCGCCGACCCCGCCCCCGGGGCCGCGCAGCGGCTTGCCGGCGAGCTCGGCGTCGACCGCGCCGTCACCGACGCGGCTGCGGTGTTCGCCGACTCGGACGTCGAGGCGGTGGTGATCGCCGCTCCGGCGCGGTTCCACGCCGACCTGGTGGTGGCCGCGGCGGGCGCGGGAAAGGCGGTCTTCTGCGAGAAGCCGATGGCGATCACGGTCGCCGACGCAGACCGGGCGATCGAGGCCGCGCGCCGGGCGCGAGTGGACCTGCAGGTCGGCTTCAACCGGCGGTTCGCCGCCGACTGGGCAGCGGCGCGGGCCCTGCTCGACGACGGGACCGTCGGCGCGCCGAGGACTCTGCGATCGGTGACCCGTGACCCGGGCGGGTTCGATCCGTCCCGGGTGGCTCCGGACACCATTTTCCTGGAGACGCTGATCCACGATTTCGACACGTTGGGCTTCTTGAACCCCGGCGCGACACCGGTGCGGGTGTATGCCACCGCGGACGCTCTGGTCGAGCCGGACTGGAAGAACCGCGGGCTGCTGGACACCGCCGTCGTCACGGTCACCTTCGACAACGGCGCGACCGGCGTGGCGGAGGCGTGCTTCCAGGCGTCCTACGGTTATGACGTCCGTGGCGAGGTGTTCGGCTCCGGCGGTATGGCCACGATGGGCGACGGCCGAGCCACCGGCATGGTGTTCTCCGGCGTCACCGGACAACTGTCCCGCACGGTCCGCAGTGACCAGGAGCTGCTGTCCGCCGCCTACGTCGCCGAACTGGCCGCCTTCGCCGACGCCGTCCGGAACGGCTCCGGCGTCCCGGTGACCGGTGCGGATGCCCGTCAGGCGCTGACGATCGCGATCGCGGCCGCCGAGTCGGTCCGCACCGCTGCACCGGTGCGGATCAACCAGGCGTCGGCATGAGCGAGTTCCGGCTGGCCGCGTCGGCCGAGATGCTTTTCACCGACCTACTTTTCACCGATCGGGTGCGGCGCATCGCCGCCCGCGGCTTCGAGGTGGAGATCTGGGACTGGGCCGACAAGGACATCCCTGCCCTGTCCGCGACCGGCGCGGTGTTCTCCTCCATGACCGGCTACCTCACCGGCACCCTGGCCGATGCCGACGGTGCAGCCGACCTCCTGCGGACCGCGGAGATGTCGTTGGCGGTGGCGGAACAGTTGGACTGCCCGCGCCTCAACGTGCACGGCACCGGTCTGGACGGCCGCGGTCTGCCTGTTGTTCCGGCACAGGTGGTCTCACCGTCGATGTGGTTGAGCGCGGCCAAGACGCTGGAGAAGCTGGCCGATCTCGGCGAGCGGGACGGCCGGGTGTTCACCCTGGAGAACCTCAACCTCCAGGTCGACCACCCCGGCACACCGTTCGCCCTCGCCGCCGACACCCTCGCCCTGGTGGAGGCCGTCGGCAGCCCGTACCTGCGGATGAACCTGGACCTGTACCACGCGCAGATCGGCGAGGGAAACCTGATCGAACTGGTGGAACGGTCACTGCCGTTCGTCGGCGAGATCCAGGTCGCGGACGTGCCGGGGCGCTGCGAACCCGGCACGGGTGAGATCAACTACCCCAACATCTCCCGCGCCCTGAACCGGCTCGACTACCGGGGCGTCGTCGCCCTCGAGGGCTGGGCCTCAGCAGAACCCGACCTGGCGCTGGACCGGTTCGAGGCGGCCTTCCGCGACTGACTGCAGCCATGCAGGCGGAACTGACTGCTCTCTCGCGCGATCATTCTCGACGGTTACCGGGTGACGCGGCCCACGGCCGCAGCACGAGCGCAATCCCGCCCAGGATCAGCGCCAACAGCGCCAGCCCCCAGTGCAGGCCGGCCGCCACGGCGACGGCCCCCACCAGCAGCGGGCCGCCTGCGTCGCCCATCTCGCGGCCCACCTCGGCCGCGCCCATCGTCTGGCCCAGCCGCTCGGCGGGGGTCGCACCGGCGAGGTGCGCGAACGCTGTCGGCGTCGCCATGCCCGTGCCCACGCCCAACAGGACGGCGGCAGTGAGCACGCCAGGGACACCCGGCAGCACGGCGGCGACCGCCATTCCCGCGGCGGCCACGCCCATTCCGGCGGCCATGCCGACGGTGTCCGGCAACCGGCCCGCATCCCACGCCCGCCCGGCCCAGGGTTGTACCACGACCGACGTCCCGGCCAGCACCGACACTGCCGCGCCGGTCCACAACGGCGTCATCCCGGCCGTGGCGCCGACGACGGGGAGGAACCCCACCCCGACGGACAGCGCCGCGGTGGCGCCGGCCAGCGTCACCGTGGGCCGGACGAATCCGGCCGACCGCAGCCGCCGGAACAGATCCAGCATCGTCTGCCGCGCTCTGGGCAGCGGCGGAATCGCCGGCACGGCCAGCGCCGCCCATGCCGTCACGACCACGGCCATCCCGGCGAGCGTGCCGAAGAGCAGCGGATACCCGCCTACGGCGATGAGCACTCCCCCGGCAACGGGCCCGATCGCGTAACCCAGGCTCTTGAACGCGCCGTAACCACCGAAGACCCGACCGTGTGACGATCCCGGCGACAACCGCGCGATCATCGCTCCGGCCGCAGGCGAGAACGCAGACGCCGCCGCTCCCTGGCAGAACCGGGCGACGCCGATCAACGCCGGGGATCCGACGAGGACGAAGGCGGCGGAGGCGAGCGTGAACGCGATGAGGCCGCCGAGCAGCACGGGGCGCGGCCCGATCCGGTCGGCCAGCGTTCCGAACACCGGCTTGAGCAGCACCTCGGCGCCGTCGTACACCGCCAGCAGCAGGCCCAGGGTCAGCACCGATGCCTGTTGCTCCGCAACGTAATTGCCCAAACCCGCCGCAATACTGTGCGCGGCGAAGGCCGTCACGAATCCGGCTCCGTACAGCGGCCGCAGCGCACGCCGCCCAGCGGGCGGTGCGTCGGGCGGTCGGCTCTCTGCTGGCGTCACGTCGGTGCAGTCGTCACGTCGTGCGCGCCGGAACACCGGCGTCAGGCGACGGGAGCGGTCCAGGTCATCGTGGTGCCGCCGGTCGCAAGGGTGTCGACCGTGCACTGCCCGCCGGCCTGCAGCGCGCGGTCGGCGAGGTTGTGCAGGCCGCTGCGCGCGGTCACCTCGGGCATCCCGATGCCGTCGTCGGTGATCGTGACGGTGATGTCGTGGTCCACGGAGACCGTGACGAGCAGGTTCTTCGCCCGGGCGTGCCGGACCGCGTTGCTCACCCCTTCCCGCACGACGGCGTGCAGGTGGGGCGCCAGTTCGGGCGGTACTGAATCCAAGGGGCCCGACATCCGCACGGTGGTGTGCAACGGCGCGTCCTGGGTGAGTTCGCCGATGATCTCGTTCAGTTCGGTCCGCAGGTGCGGCGCACCGCCGGGTTCGGTCTGCAGGTCGAAGATCACCCCGCGAATGTCGCGGATGACGTCATCGAGGTCGTCGATGTGGCCGCCGAGCCGCTCGGCGACATCGGGCATCTTGATCCGGCGCTGGGTGCCGTTCATCGCCAACCCGATCGCGAACAGTCGCTGGATCACGTGGTCGTGCAACTCTTTTGCGATCCGGTCGCGGTCGGTCAGGATTTCCAGTTCGCGGTGGTTGGCCTGGGTCTCGGCGCGCTCGAGGGCCAACGCGGCCTGGTCGGCGAAGGTCGACACCAGCTGCAGTTCGGCGTCGTCGAAGGCGCGTGACCCGGCCGTGCGGACGGTGAGCAGCACACCGGACGGCGGCTGAGACGTGCCCAGCGGCAGTGCCAGTGCCGGACCGAATTCGACGTTGCCGCCGGCGGCCACGTCGAATGCCAACCGCGGCACGCTGCGCGGGGTGTGGTCGGCGAACACGGCGCCGGTGGTCGAGCCGCTGATCGGGATGCGTCGGCCGCGGATGTCCTCGGCGCCGGCCCCGACGCAGATCTCGACGATCAGCTCGCCGGTGTCGGGCGAGACATTTCCGGACTCGTCGGGCACGGCGATCAGGGTGTAGTCGGCCCCGGTCAGCTCCTGCGCCCTGGTCGCGATCAGCATCAGGGCGCGTTCGGTGCCCTCGTCACCGAGCAGGGCGGCGGACACCTCCGCGGTCGCCTCCAGCCAGCTCTGCCGCCGCCGGGCCTCCTCGTAGAGCCGGGCATTGTCGATGGCGATGCCGGCGGCGCCGGCCAGCGACATGACCACCACCTCGTCGTCGGCGGTGAATTCCTGGCCGCCGTTCTTCTCGGTCAGGTACAGCCGGCCGAACACCTCGCCGCGTGCCCGCACCGGCACGCCAAGGAAACTGGCCATCGGCGGGTGGTGCGCCGGGAACCCGCTGGACATCGGGTGCTGAGCGATGTTGCTGAGCCGCAACGGTTTGTCGTCCTCGATCACCACACCCAGTACGCCGTGGCCGGTCGGCAGCGGCCCGATCAACCGCTGGGTGTCCTCGTCGATGCCGACGGGCAGGAACCGGGTGAGAGCGCCGTGCTCGTCCAGGATGCCCAGCGCGCCGTACCGGGCGTCGACCAGGTCCATGGCGGCCTGGACGATCCGGCGGAGGGTGGAGTCCAGGTCCAGGCCGGTGGAGATGGACAGCACCGCACCGAGCAGCGCCTCCATCCGGTCACGGGTGGTGGAAAGGATCTCGTCGACGCCGGCCTCCACCTCGATCAGCAGGTTCTGCAGACGCGTCTGGGACAGCTGGTACCCCACCCCGTGGCTCGCAGGCATCACCCGATGGCGAAAACTGCTCGTCGAAGGGTCACGATCGTCGCCGCGCACCATCAGCCGATCCTCCCCCGCCGAAGTACCAGTGCACACTCACTATGGCCCCACCGGGCCCCCGCCGGAAGGATCAGCGCGCACGATAACCGGACGTTTGCCGCGAAGGTGCCGAAAGCCACCGGCGCGCTGTTGTCCCGCCTGCGGTGATCAGCCGCCGGACGCGTCCGGTTGCGGATCGCCCGGCCATGGCCGGCGGGCCAGCAGGGAGTCATCCTGGTGCGCCGACAGCTCGGTCGCCTCGTCCGGTCCCAGCAGACCGGCCCCCACCCGGCGCAGGAAAGACATGGCGGTGGCCTGCGCGACGGTGTGCAGAACGGCGCGGTCGACGGCCGCGCCGACCTTGCCGAGCGGCGCGCGATAACTGCCCTTCAAGGTGAGCAGGCTGCTGTGCGGAGTGTCCTCACGCAATTCGACGTTCGCATCCATGATCGGCAGCAGCGACGTCATCGCGCCGGACGCCACCCAGCGCAACGGAACCACGGTGGCATCGCCATCGGTGTACGGGCGCAGCGACTGCACGAGGACCTGCTTGTGCAGCCAGCCGACGCCGGCGTCGAGCGTGCTCTGACCCTCCCGGATCGCGGCCACCGCGTCACCGCCGAGATCACCGCTGAGGTTGAGATACTTGCGTAATCGATGCTGGGCCACCGTGATGGGCACCGGGACCACCCTGGTGGCTTGAACGAACATTCCCACAATCAACCAAACGACCGATTCGATCAACAGGGCATTAAGTCCCACCCTCGCACCGTGACGGCGGGTGACGGGCTGCAGCGCGCCCGCGATCAGCCCGTTTCCGCCCTGAGCTCCTCGTCGTCGCTGGTCTGCACCCGGACCGCGTCGACCCGGTTCGGGTCGACGCGGGCCGCGGGGTACCGCATCGAGCGCAGGCCGAGCGCCGCGGCCCGTTCGTCCTCGGACATGCCGCCCCAGATCCCGTACGGTTCACGGGCCTGCAGGGCGTGTGTCCGGCACTCGGTGAGCACAGGACAGGTGTTGCACACCGCCTTGGCCTGATTGATCCGGCGGCTCTTCGCTGGGTCGCGCTCCGATGCCGGGTGGAAGAACATCGCGGTGTCCATGCCCCGACATGCCCCGAACAGCTGCCACTCCCAGTTCTCTGCCCTCGGCCCGGGGATACGCCCAATGTCGCCCACGCTCAACACCTTCCAAGTCGTCATCGTCGACGACATCGCCGGCCGGATGGTCATCCGGCCCGGATCGCGGTCAAGGACTCGAACTGGCCCAGTCGACCAATTCGACGATGTGCTGGTACTGCTTTCCTGTTGCTCTTGTCATACCCAAGTCGCAGGTCCTGTTGCATGAGGCGAAAGCCCCGAATGTCCCGGCCGCCACCTCCGCAGCCTCGGCCGATGTCGCCGATGCGGTGAGCTCCGGATGCAGCAGACCGCGGTCGCCGGCGAAGGCACAGCACCCCCACGAATCGGGCACCGTGACCTTCTCGGACACGGCCGCGGCCACCTGCAGCAGCGCGTCGTTGATGCCCATCCGGGCGGACGAGCAGGTCGGATGCAGCACCAGGTCGGAATGCCTGCGGGACAGCGACAATCGCGGCAGGACATGGTCCTTGACGAATACCACGGCATCGACGATGCGCAGTGCGCCGTACCGGCTGTCGGCGGCCGCGATCTCGCTCTCCAGCATCTGCCGCAGACCCTCCGTGCACGACGACGCATCGCACACGACAGGCAGTTCGCCCTGCCTTGTGGCCGCCCACAGCGCGGGCAGGACCCGCTCCGCCATCGCGGAATACCCGGCCTTCATACCCTTCGACCGCCAGGGTGTTCCGCAACACAGATCGGGCAGATCGGCCGGGTAGGACAGGGTGATGCCGGCCCGCTCGCAGACCCGCTGGAAGGATTCCCGGACGCCCGGCCCCGCGTCACTGGCGCCGAACATCGTCCCGACGCACGCGACGAAGTAGACGGCCTCCGCAGTGCCCTGCGGTGCCGTCCCACGTGGCCGCTGCGGCCCGCCCGCGGGCAGGTCGGGCGACCACTGCGGGAGCGTGTCGTGGTCGATCACCGTGCGCGCCAGCCGGTTCGGCCCGGCCACCGCCGCGGGCGGCAGCTTGGCCGCAGTGGTCAGTGCCGCGGACGCCGCCCGGGTCGTCCCCGCCCAGTGCTTGGCGGCGACCTCCCAACCCTTGGCGGCCACCTTTCCCGCCTCGTCCGCGCGCAGCCGTTTGACGAGATCACCGGTGTTGATCAGGACCGGGCAGGCCGTCTGGCACATGCCGTCGACGGCACACGTGTCGATCGCGTCGTAGGAGTACTCCCTCTCCAGTTCGGCGACCAGCGCGGTGTCGCCGTTGTCGGCCGCCCGGCGCATCTCCCGCCGCAGCACGATCCGTTGCCGCGGCGTGGTGGTGATGTCCTTGCTGGGGCAGACCGGTTCGCAGTAGCCGCATTCCACGCAGCGGTCGACCTCCGACTCGACGGTCGGGGTGACCTTGAGGTGGTTGACGTGGGCGTCCGGGTCGTCGCTGATGAGCACCCCGGGGTTGAGCAGCCCCCGCGGGTCGCACAGCTGCTTGATCCGGCACATCACGTCGTACAGCTCGTCGCCGTACTGCCGACGAACGTACGGCGCCATGATGCGGCCCGTCCCGTGCTCTGCCTTCAGCGATCCCCCGTGGCCGAGCACCAGTTCCACCATGTCCTCGGTGAAACCGAGGAAGCGGTCGAGCGGCTCGCCGCCGCCGAGCCGCTCGGTCAGCATGAAGTGAATGTTGCCGTCCTTGGCGTGCCCGAAGATGACGCAGTCCTGGTAGCCGTGCCGGTCGAACAACCGGGTCAGTTGCTCGCAGGTGTCGAGCAGGGCGGGCACCGGAACGACGACATCCTCCAGCAGCGCGGTCGTGCCGGACGGCCGCGCCTCGGCGACGGTGGCGTACAGGCCCTTGCGGGTGTGCCACAACCGCGCCCGGGCCTTGGCGTCACCGGTGAGTTCGGCGGGACTGGCCACCGGCAGCCGGCCGAGCACCGGCAGGGCCGCCGCACTGGCGTCAGCGACCGCCGCGGCGGAATCGGCCTGGTACTCCACCAGCAGGGCGGCATGCCGCTCGACGGTGATCCGGCGCAGCGTCTCGTCAGCCTGCGGATCGGCCTGCCCGACGCGCAGCGATGCGGCGTCGAGCAGTTCGATGGTGGCCGGCGAGGTCTCGAGGATGCTGGGCAGTGAACCCGTTGCGCCGCTCAGCGAATCGAAGACGAGCAGCCCCGTCATCGCGTGCCGCAGCAGCGGCACCGTGCGCATCACCACCGACGAGACGAACGCCAGCGTGCCCTCGCTGCCGACCACCAGGTGGGCCAGGATGTCCGCCGGTGTGGTGTAGTCCAGCAGCGAGTTCAGCCCGTAGCCCATGGTGTTCTTCATCGAGAACTGCTGCTCGATCGTGGCCACCGACGCCGGGTTGCCCCGGACCCGGTCCCGCAGCGTCGAAAGCCCCTCGTAGAGCTGAGGTTCCAGCTGCCGCAGCCGCTCGTTCGCATCGGGCGCACCGGTGTCGATGACCGTGCCACTGGGCAGCACCAGCACCACCGAATCGAGCGTGTTGTAGGTGTTGGCCACCGTCCCACAGGCCATCCCGCTGGAATTGTTGGCCACCACACCGCCCAGGGTGCAGGCGATCTCGCTGGCCGGGTCGGGCCCGAGCTTGCGGCCGACACGGGCCAGCCGGGCGTTGACCTGGCGCACGGTGGCGCCCGGGCCCACCCGGACCCGGGCGCCACCGTCGAGGATCTCGATGTCCCGGAAGTGCCGGCGGGTGTCGACCAGGATGCCGTCGGTGCCGGCCTGGCCGCTGAGACTGGTGCCGCCGGAGCGGAAGGTCAGCGGCACCCCCTGACCGGCCGCGACCGCGAACAGCCGGCCGACGTCCGCTCCGTTCTGCGGGGTGACCACCACGCTGGGGACCAGCGCGAAATGCGAGGCGTCGTGCGCCATCTTGAGCCGGTCGGTGGCCCTGTAGCGCACCTGGCCGTCGCCGCTCAGCACACCCTGCAGGGCCGAGATGAGCGCCGGTGGTGACACCGGCAGCGACGTCGGTGCCTCCTTCCGCGCGCGCCTCGGAAGGGTGGACGTCACGGGGTCACCACCATCCAGCCCAGCACCGGGGTGGACTGCAGGTAGACGAGCACGCACATACCGAGCAGCAGACCGACGCTCCACCAGACGACCTTGCGGAACAGCGCGCTCTCCTTGTGTTCCATGCCGACGACGACGGCGGCGATCGCCAGATTCTGCGGCGAGATCATCTTGCCGAGCACGCCGCCGGAGGTGTTGGCCGCCGCCAGCAGGTACGGGCTGATCCCGGTCTCGGTCGCCGCGGTGGTCTGCAGCAGGCCGAACAGCGAGTTGGACGACGTGTCAGAACCGGTCACCGCGACACCAATCCAACCGACCACCGGGGACAGGAACGCGAAGAACGACCCGGTCGCGGCCAGTGCGAGGCCGAGCGTGACGGTCTGGCCGGAGAAGTTCATGACGTACGCCAGGGCGAGCACCGCGACCACCGTCAGGATGGTCCACTTCAGTTGCACGACAACGGCGCCGAGCGCGCCGACGGCACGGCTGAACGAGAGCCGATACAGGATCGCGGTGAGGATGCCGGCAATCAGCAGCACCGTTCCGCCGGCGGTGAACAGGTTGAAGTTGAACGTGGCCGCAGACAACGGCTTACCTGCGCTGTTGACCACGTCCAGGCCCGGCCAGGCGAACTTCCACCCGGAATGCGAGTCGAGGAACGTCTTCAGCGGACCGAAGGAGACCAGGCTGAACAGCGCGACGACGATCAGGTAGGGACCGAAGGCCATCAGCGCCTCGCGCTTGCTGACCGGGCCGGTCGACTGGTCGTTGCCCGAGCCGGTACCACCACCGCCGGCGGAGCCGGTCGAGCGTGCGGTGCCGCTGGGCCCAACCGGTTCCAGCGCATCGGCGTTGTCGACGGTCAGCACCGAAGCCGGCTGCCACACCCGCAGCAGCAGGACCACGGCCAGTGCGCCCGCCATGGCGGCGATGATGTCGGCGACCTGGTAGCTGAAGTAGTTGGAGCTCAGGAACTGTGCGCCACCGAAGGCGACGCCGGCGACGATCGCGGCGAGCCAGGTCTGTCGGACACCGCGCTTGCCGTCGACCATCAGTACCAGGATCAGCGGCACGAAGACGGCCAGGATCGGGGTCTGCCGTCCGACCATCGCGCCCAGGGCATTCGCGTCGAGCTTGGTGATGCCGGCGAGCGTCGTGATCGGCACGGCCACCGCACCGAAGGCGACGGGTGCGGTGTTGGCAACCAGGGCGACCGAGGCGGCCTTGATCGGCGAGATGCCGACGGCGATCAGCATGACGGCGGTGACGGCCACCGGCGTGCCGAATCCGGCCAGCGCCTCGAGCAGCGCACCGAAGCAGAACGCGATGAGGATGGCCTGGATCCGCTGGTCCGGCGAGAGCGAGCCGAAGGCCCGGCGCAGCACCAGGTCGTAGCCGGTGAGCTCGGTCATCCGGAAAATCCAAATCGCGGTGAGGACGATCCAGATAATCGGGAACAAACCGAACGCCGCACCCTCCGTCGCGGCAAGAAGTGCTTGTCCTGCAGGCATTTTGAAGGCGAAGATGGCCACACCCAGCGCGACGACGAGCGACGCGAGCCCAGCCTGCCAGGCCTTCCACTTCAAAGCCCCCAACAACACGAACAGGGTCACCAGGGGCAATGCCGCGATGAGCGCGGACAGAGCCAGTGACCCCCCTACCGGATCGTCAACCTGCTGAAACATCGGCACTCCTTTGTGTCGGCCCGAGGGCGATGGGTCGCGGCTCGTCGGTGCTTGCGGCGATTCGGTAATTTGTAAGACACGTACACATGTCTGTCAATAGAAGTCGCCTGATTGCTAGACAAAACGGGTCGTGCCGGTAGCCTGAGCGGCGACCGCCCGGGACAGATGGGGCACTGGGTCCCGATGGTTGACGCGGGAGAAGGGCACGGCATGAAGGGACTGAAGACGGTCTCGGTGGTGGACGCGCTCTCGGCCTCCCTACGGTCCCGGGTGTTGGACGGGGACATCGATCCCGGCGTCGGGCTCACCGAAACCGATGTGGCCACCGAGTACGAGGTGTCCCGGCCGACCGCCAAGGCCGCGATCACCCACCTGGTGCAGGAGGGTCTGCTGCGGCGGGAGGCGCACCGCTCCGCTCGGGTGCCGACGCTGTCCCGGGACGACGTGGAGGATCTGTTCCTGGTCCGCATGCCGCTGGAACTGGAGGTGGTGCGGCGGATCGCCGGCCGGCCCATCCCGGCGGACGCCGAACAGGCGGTCCGTGACCTGGCCGCCGTCGAACCGGTCGCGGGGCACAGCACCTTCGTCGAGGCGGACCTGAGGTTCCACCGCGTCCTGGTGCTCGCCGTCGACAGCCCCCGGCTGACCAGGCTCTACCGCGCACTCAGCGGCGAGATCCACCTGTCGATGGTGCAGTCGCGGTACGCCCTGGGTCGCGACCGGATCGTCGCCGAGCACAGCGCGGTCCTGCAGGCCCTGCAGGACGGCGACGGCCCGCTCGCGGAATCCCTGATGCGGTCGCACCTGGAGGGCGCCCGCGACGCCCTCGCGCGGCAGTTCGACGAGCTTGCCGCCCAGCGCAGCGGCTGACCCAACGGTCGGCGGACCGCCCGGGTCCCGACCTACACCACCGCGCCACCGACCGCTCCGGCGGGACGGTCAGTCGAACAGGCCGGTGTCGAAGACCGGACGTCCGGCCACCAGGGTGGCGAGCGTCGTCGGCAGGGTGACCCCCGGCGTCAGGTCCGGCAGCAGCGGCACCCGGGAGCGCGGGTCGGTCGACCACCTCGCGACCGACGGGTCCGCGGCCGGCCGGACGAGTTCGCCGGCGTCCAGGATCGCCAGGTGAGCCGGTGCGCCGATCGCGATGGTTCCCACTCCGCGGTCGGTCCGGCCCGCCGCCCGATGACCGCCGCGGGTGTGTGCGGTGAACGCCGCCCGCGGCGACAGGCTGCTTCCGGGCGTCCGGTGGTGGGCCGCCGCCCGGACCGCTGCCCACGGATCGGCCGGGGTGACCGGCGCGTCCGACCCGAACGCCAGCGCCACGCCCGCGGCCGCCATGGTGGCGAACGGGTTCATCGCCGCCGCCCGGTCGGGGCCGAGTCGGGCCGTGTACAGGCCGTCGGGTCCGCCCCACGCCGCATCGAACAGCGGTTGCATGCTGGCGATGACGCCGGCCCTGGCAAACGCGGCGATGTCGTCGTCGTCCGGCATCTCGGCGTGTTCCACCCGGTGCCCGCACCCGGCGAGCCGGACGGTCGCGTTCTCCCCCAGCCGCCGGCCGGCCTCGCCGAGCGCCAGCGCGACCGCGCGGACCGCGTCGTCACCGATGGCGTGGAAGCCGGCCTGCACCCCGGCGAGTGTGCAGGCGACCAGGTGGTCGGCGATCTGCTGATCGGTCAGGTAGCGCGCGCCCCGATTCCCCGGCTGGTCGTCATAGTCGCGGCGCAGCGACGCCGTGCGGGAACCGATCGCGCCGTCGATCACCAGGTCACCGCCGAGGGCGTGCGCGCCGGTCTCGGCCAGCACGGCCCGCGCCTGTTCCGGATCGGTGACCGCGGCGGCCAGGTAGCCACGCACGCCGATCGGTCCGTCCAGTTCGAGCAGGCCCGCGAGGTCGGCGCGCCCGGTGGGGTCGTCGACGGCACACTCGTGCACCTCGACGATGCCTCGGGCGGCCGCCGAGGTGAGGAAGGCCGACTGCGCTGCGGAGCGCTGGGCCGCCGAGAGATGGTGCCGCGCAACGGCTCGCACCGCGGCATGCGCTTGCTGGCTGACCGGCCCGGTGTCCGACCAACCGGTCAGGCCCGCACCGTCGGCCACCTGCATCGCCAGTGCGGAGCTGACCTGGGCGGAGTGCACGTCGATCCGGGACAGGTAGGCGGGCCGGTGACCGACCGCCTGGTCGATCTCGGCCCGGCTGGGCGGCCGGCGCTCGGGCCAGCGGGTCTCCTCCCAGCCGTGTCCCCAGATGACCCCGACCGGCGCGGTGGCCGCGAAATCCCGTACCCGGACCAGGCAATCGGCGAGCGAGCCGCAGTCACCCAGGTCCAGGCCGGACAGCACCAGGCCGGCCTCGGTGCTGTGCACGTGGGCGTCGACGAATCCCGGGATGACCAGGGCGCCCCGGAGGTCGATCACCCGGTCCGGCGGCCCGGCGACCGGTACCGCGTGCTCCGCACCGATCCAGCTGATGGTGCCGTCCGCGACGGCCAGGGCGGTGGCGTCCGGGTCCGCGGCGGTGTGCACGCGGCCGTTGCGCAGCAGTGTGAGCGTCATCGCGACCAGTCAACAGGACCTACCGGGCATGACGTCACCCAGGGCGCACGCCGGCACCCCATCGGGTGGTTGCCCGAGTTGCCCGGGATATCCGTCCGCATCGGGTCGGTGCCATCTGTCACAGTGATCCGGTGAGCACGCCGCCCGAGTCGACCAGCGTCGGCGCCACCGATTCCGGCCCCCACGGCCTTGGTGACGGCAACGGCGCCGCGCCGGCGTTGTCCTCGGCAGGCGCGTCACGGGCCGGGTCGACGTCGGTGGCGGTCGCCGACGGGCTCACCTCCGCACAGGTGGCCGAACGGGTCGCCGCCGGCCAGGTGAACACCACCAGCCAGGCGTCGTCACGCTCGCTCTGGGTCATCTTCAAGACCAACGTTTTCACCCGGTTCAACGCCATCCTCGGCGCGCTGTTCGTGCTGATCCTCATCACCGGGTCGCTCGCCGACGGGTTGTTCGGTGTGGTACTCATCGTCAACTCGGCGATCGGCATCGGGCAGGAGTACCTGGCCAAGCGCAAGCTCGACCGGCTGGCACTGCTGAACTCCCCGACCAGCCGGGTGGTGCGGGACGGCGTCCTCGTCGAGATCCCCACCGTCGACGTCGTTCTCGACGACCTCATCGAGCTGCGCACCGGCGACCAGGTGCCGGCCGACGGCGCCATGCTGTCCACGTCCGGGCTGGAGATCGACGAGTCGAACCTGACCGGCGAGGCCGACGCGATCCCGAAGACCGAGGGCGACGAGGTGCGCTCCGGGACGACGGTGGTCGCCGGCATCGGGCGGTTCACGGCGGCCGCCGTCGGGCCCGACGCCTACATCAACAAGATCGCCGCCGAGGCGAAGAAGTTCACCAAGACGCACTCGGAGATCCAGGCGTCGGTCAACCAGCTGCTGAAGTACATCACCGTCGTCATCATCATCGCTCTGCCGCTGCAGCTCTGGTCGCAGTACCGGGCCATCGGCGACCAGGGCTGGCAGCAGGTCGTCATCCGGTCCACCGGTGGGCTGGTCGGGCTGGTCCCCGAGGGCCTGGTTCTGCTGACCTCGGTGGCGTTTCTGCTGGCCGCCGTGCAACTGACCCGCCAGCAGGTGCTGGTGCAGGAACTGCCGGCGGTCGAGGGCTTGGCGCGGGTCAACGTGGTGTGCCTGGACAAGACCGGAACGCTGACCGTCGGCGACATCGCGTTCGAGGACTGCGAACCCTGCGCGGACCTGAGCGCCGATGAGATCCGGGTGGCGCTGGGCGCCCTGGCCGACGACCCGAACGCCAACGGCACCCTGAAGGCACTCGCCGCGGCGCTCGACGCGCCGACCGGCTGGGCGCGGGAGGTGACGATCGCGTTCAACTCGGCCCGCAAGTGGAGTGCCGCCTCGTTCACCGGCCGCGGCTCGCTGATCTTCGGCGCACCGGATGTCCTGCTCGCCGACGACGACCCGCTGCGGCAGCGGGTGGGCGAACTGGCCGCCACCGGGCGACGGGTGTTGCTGCTGGCCAAGTCCGAGTCCCCGCTGCACGGACAGGACCTGCCCACGGACATCACGTCGGTGTCCCTGGTGACCCTCACCGAGCAGGTGCGGCCGGACGCGCGGGAGACGCTGGAGTACTTCCGCGAGCAGGGCGTGCGCATCAAGATCATTTCTGGGGACAACCCCACCACCGTCGCCGCCATCGCCCGCCGGGTCGGTCTGGACCTGGGACCGGACGCCGTGGTCGACGCCCGGACCATCGGCGAGGATCCGGAGGAGCTCCGCGGGATCGTCCAGAAGACAACGGTGTTCGGGCGGGTGTCCCCGGAGCAGAAGCGGGCCCTGGTGCAGGCACTGCAGCGGGAGGGCAACGTCGTTGCGATGACCGGCGACGGGGTCAACGACGCGCTGGCCCTCAAGGACGCCGACATCGGCGTGGCGATGGGCAACGGCGCGCAGGCCACCAAGGCGGTGGCCCAACTGGTGCTGCTGGACGGCCGGTTCTCGCACCTGCCGTCCGTGCTCGCGGAGGGCCGCCGGGTGATCGGCAACGTGGAGCGGGTGGCGAACCTTTTCGTCGCGAAGAACGTGATGAGCCTGGTCGCGATCATCTCTGCGGCCCTGTTCACCCTGCCGTTCCCGTTCCTGCCCCGGCATCTCACGCTGGTGTCCGCGGTGACGATCGGCATCCCGGCGTTCTTCCTGGCGCTCGGCCCGAACAAGCGGCGCTACATCCCCGGGTTCCTGCGGCGGGTGCTGCGCTTCGCGGTGCCGTCCGGCGTCGTGGCCGGACTGGTGGTGCTGCTGTCGTACCTGTTGGCCCGCACCGCCGTCGGCGCCCCACCCGCTTCGGAGTGCCTGGTGCGAACAGAGGGCAGCACCTCTGCGGCCAACGTGGTTTGCTGGCAGCCCTCGTCGGCCGCCACCGTCGCGTTGCTGGTGACGGCGTTCTGGATCCTGGTGGTGCTGTCCCGACCGTTCAAGCCGTGGAAGATGCTGCTGCTCGCGGCCATGGTGACGATCGCCGCGCTGGCCTTCTTGACCCCGATCGGCCAGACGTTCTTCAACTTCTCGCTCACCCCGGCGATCCTGTGGCAGTCGCTGCTGGTCGGCGCCGCCGGCGCCGCGGCGATCGAGGTCATCTACCGCACCGAACCGGGAATGCGCGCGGCCACCGCTGATTGACCCGTCACCAATTCCTGCTGCCGAGCCGGACGGACGGGGTTATTGTCCGTTCATGAAGATCGGTATCGGCCTGCCCAATCCCGTTCCCGGTTGTCCCGGCCCGCTGCTGCCCGCCTGGGCGGTCGCCGCGGAACAGCGGGGGTTCGGCACGCTCGCCACGATCGACCGGGTCGCGTTCGGCAACCATGATTCGATGATCGCGCTCGCCGCGGCCGCGGCGGTCACCCAGCGCATCGAGCTGGTGACGAACATCCTGGTGCTGCCCACCCGCGACCCCGTGCTGATCGCCAAGGAAGCTGCCACGATCGCGGCCATCTCGCAGGGCCGCTTCACCCTCGGCATCGGCGTCGGCGGCCGGGAGGACGACTACGCCGCAACGGGAACGTCGTTCAAGAGCCGCGGGAGGCGAATGGACGAGATGCTGCAGACCATGCAGGCCGCGTGGCGCGGCGAACCGGTCGCCGGCAGCCCCGAACCGGTGGTGCCCACCGTGCCGGGCGGCGCCGTGCCCTTGCTGATAGGTGGCGGCGGGGAGCCGGCCGTGCGGCGAACCGTCGAGTACGGCATCGGCTGGACCTCCGGCGGCGCACCGCCCGACCAGATCGGGCCGATCGTGGCGCGGGTGCGCGAGGCATGGCGCGAAGCCGGGAAACCGGGCGAGCCCAGAATGCTGGCCCTGGCGTACTTCTCCATCGGCAGTGACGTGGAGGCGGATTCGCACGCGTACCTGCGGCACTACTACGGCTTCCTCGGCCCCTACGCCGACATGATCGCCGGGGCCGCGCTGCGCGACGACGCCATCACGGCCGCCCTGCCGGTGTACGAGGACGCCGGCATCGACGAGCTGATCCTCGACCCGACGGTGGCGGACCTGTCACAGGTGGAGCGGCTGGCGGACCTGGTGCTCTGAGCGATGCACACCGGGTGGGTCGCCGTACCGGGCGGGTCACACCGCCGGGCGGATCACCGTTCGGTGCGTTCCTCCTTGAGCCGGTGCGGCACCCGCAGCAGCCGCACGGCGGTCACCAGCACCAGCCCGCCGATCAGATTGCCCAAAGCCGACCACCCGAGGGCGCCGAGCCAGTCGAGGTAGGTGTAGTCCGCCTCCCCCGACCAGAGCCCGGCGAACATCAGGATCGAGTCCAGCACCGAGTGGAACAGCTGGGCGCCGACCAGGACGAACGAGAACAGGATCGCCGGCACCAGCTGCACGCCGAGGTTTCCGGTGGCCTGTTGCATCCGGGTCATCAGCGTGATCACCGTCCCGGCCAGGACGGCCAGGAAGAACGACTGCCACGACACGCCGAGATGCGCGTAGTGCGAACCGCTCTCGGCCGCCGTGGTGCGCAACTGGGGCAGCGCGGCGATGATCATGCCGGCAATGAGGAAGCCGCCGACCAGGTTGGCCGCCAGGCTGATCACCCACAGCCGCAGCAACTGCCCGACGGTGCCGTGCTTCGCGGCGACGGCCGTCACCGGGACGAGGAAGTTCTCGGTGAACAGCTCGCTGCGGGCCAGCAGCAGAGCGACGAAGCCGACGGTGAACGCGAGCGCCGCGAGCAGCGAGTTGCCGGTCTCGTGCTTGACCACCAGGTACATCAGGACGCCGACGCCGACATCGATCCCGCCGAGGAAACCGGTGGCCAGCAGCGGCAGCAATGGCCGGGCCAGCCGGGTCTGCCCCTCCGACACCAGCCGTTCGAAGGCCTCCTCGATCTCGGGCTCCTCGCGCGCCCCCGGCGGGGCCACCAGGTCGCCGGATCCGCCGGACGGGCGCTCGTTCATCGGGTCTCCACGGTTCGGCGGTGCGTTGGCAGACCCGCGTGTACCCGCGGGTGGCCGGTTCACGCGGACACCTCTCCGACGGTGCAGTCTCGGACGTCACCTGGGGCCGCCATGGCCGGGCCTGTCGACCTGGACGTCCACATCGTGACGCACCTCGATCACCGCATGGCTCAGACCTGGAAGCGGCTCTGCACCTGTGCATACGGCAGTGCGCCGTCCAGGAAACCCAGGGTTCCGGTCGCGAGCAGCTCACGGCCGGCACGCTCCAGCGTGGTCAGCGCGGCGCGTGCGAGGCTGCCGCCCAGGCTGACCCGGGTGACGCCGAGGGAGAAAAGGGTGGGTGCATCGATGACGTTGGCCAGCCCGGCCACCACGTTCAGCGGGCCGGGCACCGCCGCGGCCAGCCGGCGGATGTCGTCGGCCTCTGCAATGGCGGGCACGAACACGCAATCGGCGCCCGCCTCGACGTAGCGGACCGCCCGGTGCACCGTCTCCGCGAAGGGGTCCGCCGAGACGCGGGCGAAATACGTGTCGGTGCGCGCGTTGAGCACGAACGAGCCTTTCGGTGCGGCCGCCCGGGCGGCCGCGATGCGGTCGACCGCCTCGTCGACCCCGAACAGCCGGCCGGACACCGCGTCCTCGATGTTGCCGCCCACCGCACCGATCTCGACCGCTGCGGCCACCGTTCGCCCGACCGCGCCCGGAGTGTCGCCGTATCCGGCCTCCAGATCGACGGACACCGGTAGCCGGACCGCGGCCACGATGCGGGCGACGTGGTCCAGCATCTCGTCCCGGCCCATCGGTCCCCCGTCCGGCATGCCACACGACCAGGCGATGCCGGCACTGGTCGTCGCGATGGCGGGAAAACCGAGCTGCTCGAGGATCCGCGCCGACCCGGCGTCCCACGCGTTGGGCAGCACGAATCCGGGACCGGCATGCAGGGCGAGGAACCGGGCGGCCTGGTCACCGTCGGGCACGCGTTCAGCACTGGACATGGGCCCATGATGGTCGGCGACGGGCGACCGCGATACCCGCGGCGTTCTTCGCCGATCGACCGGTCGGCGACCTGACGGGGTGTAGGTACAGGGAGACCGGGTCACCCACCTGTTGTTTCCGGTACCCGACCGACGCAGGCCGCGTCCTGACCAAGGGAGACGGCGCCGGCGTCACACCGCCGGCCGGTGAGAGACGCGCGGACATGTCATCCGCCGCCGATGTTGCCGGCGTTGATCTGCTCGCCCAACGAGGTGTTCACCACGACCGAGATGCCATCAGGCAGAACCTGATTCAGCTCACTCATCAGTGCCGCCACCTCCGGAAGCCGTCCGGGCGTCTGCACCCGCACATACATGGTCGTCGAAGCGAAATCGACACCTTCGATGCTCGCGCCCGGGACGGCAGAGATCCAGGTCGACGCCTTCTGCTGCACCCGGTCCGCCCATACCGAGACGATGTACGTGGCAACGGTGTTCGCCAGCAACGGGATGATCACCACCACCAGCACGATGCCCAGCGTCAAGTACGCCTTGCGGCGGGACGCCCGCGGCCGGTCACCGGTCGCCTCGGCGCTGTAGCCGACGGCGGTGAAGACGAGCGTGCCCGCCAGCACCAGGGCGACCAGGTTGGACAGGAACAACACCAGCGCGCCCAGCGCCAGACCCACCGAACCGTGTCCCAGGCAGACCCCGACCACCGCGAGCGGCGGGACCAGCGAGATTGCGATCGCGACGCCCGGAAGCACCGCGGCGACGTCCCGGCGGGCCAGCGCGATGGCACCGGCGAATCCGGTGGCGATCGCGGCGACCAGGTCGATGATGCCCGGTGAGGTGCGGCTGGCGATCTGGCCGTTGGTGAGCAGCGTCTGGGTGCCGGGCGCGACGAGGGCGAAGACCACACCGATCAGCACGACGAGCAGCCCGCCGCCGATGACGTAACGACCGGCGCGGGCGGCGGCACCCGCTTCCTGCTTCGCGATGCCCAGCGCGATGCCCATGATCGGCGTGGACAGCGGCGCGATGATCATGGCGCCGATCACGGTGGCGGTCGAGTCCGCCAGCACTCCGGCCGACGCGATCAACGCCGACAGCGTCAGCATGATCCAGAACGCCGATTTCTTGGCGTCGGCGTCGCCGGCGGACAGATCGAGGTCGCCGGTCAACTCGTCGAGGGTCCGCCGCTGGCTCAGCGGGAGGAGGAATCGGGCAAATGTCGTGCGCATGCAGGAGATGATCGCCGATGACCGCCCGGTCCAACGCCCCTGGCCGACGCCGACCGCCGACCGCACCGACCGGCAGACGGGCCGCTCCCCCGCTACGACGCCGCGGACGGAGCCGACTCGGGTTGCGCCGCAGCCTGTTCCCCCGACGGCCGACCGCCGGGCAGCACGAACGCCGCCAGCAGCATCACCACGGCCAGCACCGCAGTGCCCACGAAGACGTGATGCGTCGCGTCGGTCAGGGCCGCCGGATCCGAGTCCGCCGACACGGCGCCGCCGAGGGTGGCGTTGGCGATGGCGCCGAAGACGGCGACCCCGACCGCGCTGCCGATCGACCGGAAGAACAGGTTGTTGGCCGTCACCACGCCCCGCTCGGACCAGCCCACGCTGCTCTGCGCGGCAATCAGCGTCGGGCTGGCCACCAGACCCATGCCCAGGCCGACGACGAAGCAGCAGCCGGCGACCGCCCAGACACTCGAACCGGCGCCCAGCAGGGTGGTCAACACACCGCCGATGACGACCAGCACGGTGCCGATCAACGCGGTCCGGCGGAAGCCGATGCGCAGGTAGAAGCGCCCGGACAGGGCGGCGGAGATGGGCCAACCGATCGTCAGTGTCGCGAGCGCGAACCCGGCGACCAGCGGCCCGGTGCCCAGCACGGTCTGCACGAACGTCGGGATGTAGGTGGTGAACCCGAACAGCACCGCGCCGACCAGCAGCGCGATCGTGGCGCTGGCGATCAGCACCCGGCGGGTGAACACCCACAACGGCAGCACCGGTTCCGCCGCGCGGCGCTGGGCCAGCACGAACACCGCGATCAGCGCCAACCCGACGGCCATCACCGCGATGCCCGTCACCGAGTTCCACGCCCAGGCCTGTCCCCCCTCGAGCAGACCGAGGATCAGCAGGGTGCAGCCGATGGTCAGGCTGACGCTGCCCAGGTAGTCGATCTGGTGCCGGACCCTGGTGACCGATTCGTGGAAGCGCCGCAGCAGCATCCACGCGGCCAGCCCGCACAGTGGAATGTTGACGAAGAAGATCCACCGCCAGCTCAGGTACTCGGAGAACACCCCGCCCAGCGCCGGCCCGACCACCGCGGACATCGCCCACACGCTGGCCAGGTAGCCCTGCGCCTTGGCGCGTTCGGCGAGCGTGTAGATGTCGCCGGCGATGGTGATGCTCATGGGCTGCACCGCACCGGCGCCGAGCCCCTGCACCGCGCGGAACGCGATGAGCGCCGGCATGCTCCACGCCACTCCGCACAGGATCGACCCGAGCAGGAACAACCCGATGCCGAAGAGCATCAACGGCTTCCGCCCGAACGTGTCGGCGAGCTTGCCGTACACCGGCACGGACACCGCCTGTGCCAGCAGGTACACGGAGAACAACCACGGGAACTGGGAGAAGCCGCCGAGGTCGTCCACGATGGACGGCACCGCGGTGGCGACGATCGTGGAGTCCAGCGCGACCAGCGAGGTGCTCAGCATCAGCGAGATCAGAATGGGGCCCCGCTCCGAGCGGAACCCGACCGTCGACCTCTGCACGTCCGCCGTCACCCGCCGGCCCTCCCTCCACATCGCAGCCCGCTCGATGCGGCAGACACGTTACTCAGACTAACCTTCCGTCGGTCGGCCTTCTTCCCGATCGCGACCGAGGATCAATCGTCGACCGCCAGACCGGTGTGCGCCGCGGCGAAGGCCAGCTGGTCGGCGTACTCGGCCGCGAGCGCGGTCGCCGGCTTGCCCATGCCGTGGCCGGCCCGGGTGTCCACCCGCAGCAGGACCGGCGCAGGACCACCCTGGCAGTACTGCAGCTCCGCACCGAACTTGAGCGAGTGCGCCGGCACCACCCGGTCGTCGTGATCACCGGTGCAGATCAGGGTGGCCGGGTAGGCGGTACCGGGCACCAGCCGGTGCAGGGGCGAGTACCCGAGCAGCACAGGAAAATCGTCGGCGTCGTCGGCGGTGCCGTACTCGGTGGTCCACGCCCAGCCGATGGTGAACAGCTGGAACCGCAGCATGTCCAGCACCCCGACGGTCGGCAGGGCGGCGGCGAACAGGTCGGGGCGCTGCGTCATCACGGCGCCGACCAGCAGCCCGCCGTTGGACCGGCCGTGCACCGCCAGCTGTGCCGGCGTGGTGACGCCGCTGTGGACCAGCTCGGTGGCGCAACCGATCAGGTCGTCGAAGACGCGTTGCTTGTGGTGCAACATCCCCGCCCTGTGCCAGTCGGCGCCGAACTCGCCACCGCCGCGCAGGTTGGTGACCGCCAGCACCCCGCCCGCCGCGACCCAGGCGGCGAACAGCGCCGAGAACGCCGGCAGCACCGGGATGTCGAAACCGCCGTAGCCGTACAGCAGGGTCGGTGCGGGTCCCGGCGGAAGGTCGGCGCGGCGCAGCACCGTCATCGGCACCTGGGTGCCGTCGACCGACGGGGCGCGGCGGCGCTCGACGGTGACATCCGGCAGTGCGATCTCCGCTCCCGGCTGCGGCAACGCCACCGCTTGCCCGGCACCGTTCTCGCCGAGCACCACCTGGTACCCGGCGGCCTGGCTGGTGAACGACGTGACGCCGACGAAGATCTCGGAGCTCGAGTGGCGGCTGTTCACCGCGATCACCGAGATCGGTGACGGCAGCCGCGGGCGAGCGCGGGGCGTTCCGTCCCGGCCGATGATCTCCACCCGGTGCGCGGCGTCGGCGGACCAGGTCAACACGAAGGCACCCGCGGCAGGCGAGGCGTCGACCAGGACGTCGGTGTCGTGCTCCGCCACGATCTCCCGCCAGGGTGAGTCCGGCGCAGCCAGGTCAACCGCGACCAGCCGGCCGCGGACCGCGTCCCGTTCGGTGCGCAGGTACAGGATGTCGCCGTCGGACCCGACGACGTGGTGCGCGTCGGTCAGCTGGTCCACCACCGTCACCGCCGGCGACCGGACCTGGTACCGGCCGCCGGAGTCGACGGCCAGGCGGTGCGCGGACATCGTTGTGCGGGAATCGGTTCCGGGGCTGGTGGTGAGCACCAGCCAGGCGCCGTCGGCAGACACCCACGGGTCGGGCATCCACTCGTGCGCCTCCGGCCGCGCCCAGACGGTCACATCCTCCAGCGGGTCGGTGCCCAGCCGGTGCAGCAGCAGCTCGCCGGCGCCCATCGCGGCCGTGAACTCCTCGCCGACCGGCTCCGGGTAGCGCCAGTAGAAGAACCCGGACCCGTCGGGCAGCCAGGTGGGGTCGATCCACTTGGTCCACCGCAGCACGTCCGGCCGGTCGTGCCCATCGGTGTCCCGCACCTGGATCGTCCGCCAATCCGACCCTGCCTCGGACAGCGCGTAGGCCAGCGACCGGCCGTCCGGGCTGACCCGGGCGGCCGTCATCGCGACGGTGCCGTCCGGGGACAGGGTGTTCGGGTCGAGCAGCAGCGTCGGCGACTCCAGCAGCTCGGCGAGCGACCCGGCGGTGAACAGCTGGTCCTGGTCGAGCTCGCCGGGGTTGCCGATGACGAAGTACCGGCCGCCGCGTTCCCACGGAACGCCGCGCCGCGGCGCGGTCAGCAGCGCGGTGGTCAGCCGCTGGAAGCTTTCCCGGCCAGGCAGGGCCTCCAGATACGGCTGGGAGACGGCGTTCTGCGCCCGGACGAACTCCTGGGTCCGCGGCGAGTCCGGGTCCTCCAGGTAGCGGTACGGGTCGGCAACCGGAACGCCGTGGAGTACGTCGACGGTGTCGTCGCGGACGGCGAGTGGGATGGTCAGCGTCACCCGTTGATCACATCACGCCGCCCCGCCGGCCCGGTTCCGGCTCACTCGGTACCCGGCTCAGTCGGCGTCGACCCCGGCCGCGTCGGCCGGCGGCAACGGCGGTGTCACCGGCCGGTTCTCGTACGGCGTGGACAGCACCACGGTCGTCCGCGTCGACAGTCCCGCTGTCGCCCGGATCTGCGCGAGCAGCGCCTCCAGGGCGGTCGGCGAGGCGACCCGCACCTTCACGATGTACGACTCGACCCCTGCGACGGAGTGGCAGGCCTCGATCTCCGACAGCGCCGCCAGCCTCTGCGGGTAGTCGTCCGGCGCCGCCGGGTCGATCGGGGTGAGCGAGATGAACGCGGTCAGCGGCAGGCCGATCTGCTCGCCGTCGATCTGCGCGGCGTACCCGCGAATCACCCCGCGCTTCTCCAGCCGCCGCACCCGCTGGTGCACGGCGGACACCGACAGCCCGACGCGATCGGCGAGATCGGTGTAGCTGCAACGCCCGTCGGCCGCCAGCACGGCGGCGATCCGGGCATCGAGTTCCTCAAGCATGGCGCGGGCTCCGCTCAGCGGTCGGCGCCGACGACGGTCAGTTCCGTCGGGGCGGTGTTCATCAGAACCGGACCGGCGTCACCGACGACAACGATGTCCTCGATGCGAACGCCGAATTCACCGGGTAGGTAGATGCCCGGCTCCACCGAGAACGCCATGCCCGGCTCCAGCGGGGTGGTGTTCCCGGCGACCATGTAGGGATGCTCGTGCACCTCGAGGCCGATGCCGTGCCCGGTGCGGGTGATGAAGTAGCGGCCGTAACCGGCGTCCTCGATGACCTGCCGGGCGGCGCGGTCCACGGATTCCGCGCTGACACCCGGCCGCACCGCCGCGACCCCGGCGGCCTGCGCCCGGCGGACCACCTCGTACACCTCCCGGACCCTCGGGTCGGTCTCCGCGCCCGGGCCGCCGTCGACGACGTAGGTGCGGGTGCAGTCGGAGTAGTACCCGGACGGCATCGGGCCGCCGATGTCGATGACCACCGGGTCACCGGGCTCGATGACCCGGTCGGAAGCCTCGTGGTGCGGGCTCGCGCCGTTCGGCCCGGACCCGACGATGACGAAGTCCGGCCGGGCGTGTCCCTCGGCGACGATGGCCGCGGCAATGTCGGCGGCGACATCGTTCTCGGTGCGACCCGCGCGCAGCCACTCGCCGATCCGGCGCTGCACCCGGTCGATCGCCGCACCGGCGGCGGCCAGCGCGGCCACCTCGTCGGGGCCCTTGCGCATCCGCAGTTCCGCGATGGCCTCCCCGGCGAGGGTCAGCTCGGAGCCGGGAACGATGGTGCGGGTGTTCAGCGCGTGCACCGACGGCATGTGGTAGTCCACCGCGAGTGTGGTCGCGCCGGCGGGCAGGACCGCGGCCAGTGCGGCGTAGGGGTCCTCGCCGTCGGTCCAGGTGCTGATCGCCACCGGCAGTGATTCGACCGGGGTGGCGCTCCAGCCGGGCCGCTCGAGAGTGGGGACCAGCAGCGAGATCTGGCCGTTCGGTGGGACCACCAGGCAGGTGAGCCGTTCGTGCGAGCCGACGGAGTGCCCCAGGAAGTACTCCAGATCCGGTCCCGGGGAGATGAGGATCGCGTCGACGCCGATCACGGCGGCCTGACCGGCGAGCCGGGCGAGCCGGTCCGCATACCCGGCCACCCGGTCCTGCGCGGTCAGCGGTGCGGCGGGAACCGAGGCAGCGGGTGGGTCGGCCGGATGGTCGGCGGGGTGATCGGCATGCACGGACATGCCGGGAGCCTAACGGTCGCCCGATGGCCGGTCAGCGCCGCTCGATCGCTGCCACGAGACGGGCCGTCGCGCCGCCGATGCCGTGCCGGCGGATCAGGTCGGACAGCGCTCCCGGATCGATTGGTTCGGTGGGCAACGCGGCGGCGGCGTCGGGCTGCACGTCCACCGGCGCGTCCCGCGCGACCCGGACAACGGTGGGTGCAACCTCCAGATAGGCGCGCGCCGCACCGAGCTTGGCGCGCATCGATGCGGTCAGGCCGGTGGACCGCCCGTCGAGCGCGTCGACCAGGTCCTCCACCGACCCGAACCGGTTGATCAGCGTGGCGGCGGTCTTGTCGCCGATACCGGGCACCCCGGGCAGGCCGTCGGACGGGTCACCGCGCAGCGCCGCGAAGTCCGCGTAGCCGCCGGCCGGGATACCGTACTTGCGGGCGACATCGGCGGCGCTGTACACGGCGGCCTTGCTCATCCCGGCGCCGATGTAGCGCACGGAGACCGGCGGCTCGCTGTCCCGGGCCACCTGGAACAGGTCCCGGTCACCTGTGACGACCTCCACGGGGTCCGCCGTTTCCGCTGCCGCCAGGGTGCCGATGACGTCGTCGGCCTCGTAGCCGGGCGCACCGGCCGTGGCGATGCCGACCGCGGCCAGCACGTCCAGCAGGATCGGCACCTGCGGGGAGAGCTCGTCGGGCACCAGCTCGATGTCGGTGGAACCACCGGGGCCGCCGCTGTGCGGCGCGGAGCTCGTCGTCTCCGAGGTCACCGGAGCGAGGGCGGCCTGTGGTTCGAGCACCCGGTGGGTCTTGTAGGACGGGATCAGCTCCACCCGCCACGCCGGGCGCCAGTCCAGATCCAGGCAGGCGATCACCCGGGTCGGCTTGGCGTCGCCGATCACCCTCGCGATGATGTCGAGCGAGCCGCGGACGGCGTTGACCGGTCGCCCGTCGGGCGAGGTGATCGAGGTGGGGACCGCGTAGAAGGCGCGGAAATAGATGCCCGCGAGGTCCAGCAACTGCAGCATGGTCCGGGACGCTACCGCCATCCACCGTCGCCCGACGGGCGGCCGGGCCGGTGACAACGACGGCCCCGACACCGTTGTGCACGAGGCGCGTGTCGAATTGCTCTCGGGCAGCGAGTTCTCGACCCCAGCGGCGACCTTTCCGCGCCATCCCGGGTCCGTTTCTCGACCGACATGAGCGGCGGACGCCGGAGGTGACCGTTGAGATGCCCCGTGCGCGACCGGTGACGCGCCGAAGACGGACTCCCGCGCGCCGGGGCGTCACGGGAGTTCGTCGTGCGTCATCGGTGTCGAAGTGGTCAGCTGGGCGGGTTGACCTCGTACAGCCCGTTGTCGTCCTTCACCTGCACGGTGACGGTCTGCGAGTTGCCGTTGACCTTCAGGGTGCACTGGAAGCTGGTGCCGCTCTTGACCTCCTGGCCGCTCGGGCAGGACACGTCCGAGACACCGGTCAGGCCATAGCCGTTAGGCGGAGTACCGGTCAGCACGTTCGTGACGCCCTGGGTGAGTTGCCGGTCGTCGAACACCTTCTTGTTCAGCACCCCCGGCCAGACGAACAACACGACCGCGGCCAGCGCGGCGAGCACCACCACGGTGACGATCGCGATGATCAGACCCTGCCGCGACTTCTTCGGTTGCTGGTCCACACCGCCGGCCGGTGAGCTGCCGGCCGGCAGCGCACCGGGCTGCTGGTAACCGCCGTAACCGCCCTGACCGAACGCACCCGGCTGCTCGTAAGAGGGCTGGCCGTAGGCACTGGGATGGCCGTAGGACTGCTGACCGTAGTCCGGCTGCTGGCCGTACCCGGCCGGCTGCCCGGCCGGCTGGCCGTAGGACTGCTGCCCGTACGACGGCTGGCCGTAGGTTTGCTGGCCGTACTGCTGCTGCTGCCCGAAATCCGCGGGTTGTCCATACTGCTGGCCCTGATCGCCAGGCTGGCCGTACTGCTGGCCGTACCCGGGCTGCTGGTAGCCCTGTGAGCCGTAGTCGGAGGGCTGCTGGTAGTTCTGGTACGGCTGCTGTGCGCCGTAACCCGCCTGCTGGCCGTAGCCGGGCTCGTACGACGTCTGGTCATAGGACGGCTGCTGCTGGCCGTATTCGCCCTGAGCGCCGTACCCGCCCTGGTCGCCCGGCGGCTGGCCGTAGGAGGGTTGCCCGGACCCACCTTGCTGGCCATAGGGCTGCTGCCCGTACGACGGGGTGACGGTGGTCGGTTCGACGGTGGCCTGCGGGCCCGTGCCCGGGTCACCGGCGCCGCTCGACGGGGGCCCGCTCGGTCTGGACGTATCGGGCGCAGACCCGGACGAGGAACCCTGGTCCCACCCGCCGCCGGACGGCTGCTGCCCCTGGCTGCCCTGCGAGACGGGCGGGGTGGGCGGCTGTGGACCGGTGTCGGCCGCGGGTCCGGACTGGCCGGTGGCCATCTCGCCCGGTCGGTACACGGTGGTGGCGCCGGCATCGTCCGGCTCGTTCGCGGGGGGCGGCGGCGTGGGCGGGTCCGACCACTGACGACCGTCCTGACCGCTGTCGGGCTGACCACCCTGTGGCGTGCTCATCGCGTCCTCCTCGATCACCGGACATCACCACCGGGCGCACCGTGCCACGGCTGTGCATGATCCAACCACGTAGCCCATCACCAGGCTCGGAACACCGCAGTCGGACACGCACCGCAGGGAGCAGCGGTGAACCGCCGGTGATACCGGCGCAGGCACCGTTCCGACGTGCGCTGAACTCAGACGGCGCCCATCGACACCACACCGCGCCGCAGCGACCCGACGGCGGACCTGGCCGCCGCGGCCACGGACGGCGGCGCCACCCCGGCCACCTGGTCCAGCAGGTCGATCACCTGCCGGCACCAGCGGACGAAGTCACCGGCGGACAACTCGGTGCCACCGGTCACCGCGACCGCCAGCGCATCGGCCAGCGTGTTGCCCCGGCACCACGCGGCGACCGCCGTGGCGAAACCGGGGTCAGGGTCACGGGTGGGCGGCAACCCCAGAGCCCTTTCCCGGCCGGTGATCTCGGCCCAGACCCTGGTGGTTTCCAGCAGCGCCGCCGCCGCCGAACCGGACGGCACCCTGGCCGTTCCGGCCGCCTCGCGGCGGGCCTCGAACACCAGGCTGGACACCACTGCCGCCAGGTCGGGTCCACCCAGGCCCTGCCAGACTCCGCGCCGCAGGCACTCGGCCACCACCAGATCACTCTCGGACCAGATGCGGGACAACATCTTTCCGTCCGACGTCAGCCGGTCACCACGCAGGTAGCCCAGTTCGTCGAGCAGGTCGACGATCTCGTCCAGGGCCTGGCCGAGAGACCCGGTGGCACTGGCCACCTTCGCGGCCAGCGCCTGGTTCTCGGTGCTGAGCCGGCGCCAGCGGCGCGCCCACTGCAGGTGCTCGTCGCGGTCGGCGCAGCCGTGCACGGGGTGGGCGCGGACGGCCTTGCGCGCCGCGGTGAGGTCGCTCTCGTCGACCGGCTCGCGTCGTTGCCCCCGCCCGGTCGGCCGGATCCCCGACGACGCCAGCGCCGATGCGACGTCACGGCGGACCTTCGGCGAACGGTGGTCGGTGAACTTGCCCAGCCGCAGCCGTCCCAGTGCGGGGACCGGTCCGCGAAAATCCGCACCGGTCAACCGGCCGGCCCAGCTGCCGGCGGTGACGACCAACGGCCGCGCGGACCCGTCGGTCGCCACCCCTGGATCGAGGACGACGGCGAGCCCGGCTCGCCGCCCGGTGGGCACTTCGATGACGTCGCCCCGGCGCAGCTGCGCGAGGTCACGGTCGGTCTCGTCGCGGCGCCGGGACGCACCTGCCCTGGCCAGCTCCTTCTCGGCCGCCGACAGCTCGCTGACCAGAGCGAAGTACGAGGCGGTGTCACCCAGGTGGCACTGCATGGCCTTCTCGTGCGACGCGATGGCCTCGGTGTTGCGAGCGACCTGCCGCGCCATGCCGACCACGGCGCCGTTGGCCTGGTACTGGGCGAACGACTGCTCCAGCAGGTCGCGCGCCGCGGTCCGGCCGAGCCGGTCGACGAGGTTGACCGCCATGTTGTAGCTGGGCCGGAACGACGACCGCAGCGGGTACGTGCGGCGGGAGGCCAGGCCGCCCACCACCCGCGGGTCCATCCCCGGGGACCAGATCACCACGGCGTGGCCCTCGACGTCGATCCCCCGCCGGCCTGCCCGTCCGGTCAGCTGGGTGTACTCGCCGGCGGTCAGGTCGGCGTGCGACTCGCCGTTGTACTTGGTCAGTTTCTCCAGCACCACCGTCCTGGCCGGCATGTTGATGCCCAGCGCCAGTGTCTCGGTGGCGAAAACCGCCTTGACCAGGCCGGCAACGAACAGCTCCTCGACCGTCTCCTTGAACACCGGCAGCAGACCGGCGTGGTGGGCGGCGATCCCCCGTTCCAGCCCGTCCCTCCAGTCCCAGTACCCGAGGACGCCGAGATCGGCCTCGGCCAGGTCCACCGTCCGCCGGTCGACGATCTGCCGGATCTCGTCGCGTTCCTTCTCGGTGGTCAGCCGCATCCCGGCGCGAACGCACTGGGTGACGGCCGCATCGCAGCCGGCCCGCGAGAAGATGAATGTGATCGCAGGCAGAAGGCCTGCGGCGTCGAGTTTCTCGATGACGTCGACCCGGGCCGGCGGGCGCCACCTGGGGCCGCCGCGGTAGCCGTCCGACCCGCCGCCGGGACCGCCGCGCCGAGGTCCGCGGCCGCCGGAGAACCGGTCGGCCATGGACTCCGCGTCGTGCACGGCCCTGGCCAGGGCGGGATCGATCCGCAGCCGGGCGGTGGCCGGGTCGGCGGCGCCGGGATCGGAACCGCCGAACAGGTCGAACATCCGCCGGCCCACCATCATGTGCTGCCACAGCGGCACCGGGCGGACCTCGTCCACCACGACGGAGACGTCGCCGCGGACCTCGGACAGCCACGCGCCGAACTCCTCCGCATTGGACACCGTGGCGGACAGGCCGACCAGTTGCACGTCGTCATGCAGGTGCAGGATCACCTCCTCCCACACCGCGCCGCGAAACCTGTCGGCCAGGTAATGGATCTCGTCCATCACCACGTGGGTCAGCCCGTCCAGGTCGGACGACCGGGCGTACAGCATGTTGCGGAGCACTTCGGTGGTCATCACGACGACCGGGGCGTGCGAGTTGATCGCCGTGTCGCCGGTCAGCAGCCCCACCCGGTCCGGCCCGTACTGGGCGATGAGGTCGGCGAACTTCTGGTTGGACAGCGCCTTGATCGGAGTGGTGTAGAAGCATTTCCCGCCGGTGGTCAACGCCAGGTGCACGGCGAACTCGCCGACCACCGTCTTGCCGGCTCCGGTGGGCGCGCAGACCAGCACGCCGTGCCCGTTCTCCAGGGCGCGGCAGGCCTCAACCTGGAACGGATCGAGGCTGAACGGGCGGGTCAGGGTGAACTCGGCGAGGTGCGGGAACGTACGTCGATCCGCCGATCGCGCGAACCGCTCCGCCGGGGACACGTCCGTCTCGTCAGCCCACCCGTGTCGCGTCACCAGACCAGGGTGTCACAGCGCTGTTGCGGCGATCGGCTGCCGCGTCCTGCGGCCGAGGCACAGCAGGCCCGAACGGCACTTCGGGGACGAGCACGCCCATTCGTCGGGCGCCCGGGCAGCCAGGACCACTCGGGCGGACCGGTCTCCCGACGATTAAGCTGGGCTGCTCCAGGTCGTCGACCTCGACCTCGACCTCGATCGAGCCGATCGCCCCGAGGACGGCGTCCAGCGGGATCCGGCCGCCGGCGATCAACTGGCCGCCGGAACGCCGTACGGCGCCGGCGAACCCGGCGGCCCAGCGGTTCAGGTAGCCAGTGGGTGGCGCCGACGACGCCGGGCGCCGGCGACCGTCACACGCCCTGCACCGCCTCGATGCGTCCGGTGCGCACCGCCTCGACGAAGGCGTCGTAATCCTTCTGGTTCTGCACCGCGTAGGCCTGCGAGAAGTCGGCGATCGCCTGGTCGAACGTGTCGTCGGTTCCCAGGTACTCGGCCATGGCGACGGCGTCGCCGGAGCGGGCGTGACCGCGGGCCAAGGTCCAGCCGCACAGCCGGGCGTAGAACGTCAGGCCGAAGGGCTGCATGTTGTCGACGTCCGCCGACGTCTTCATGTCCCGCAGCTGCCGCCAGTAGAAGAACCGGTCGGCCTCGTATCCCTTGGACCACCCCAGGAAGATGTCGCTGGCGGCCTGCATCATCCGCTGGCCCTGCACCACCCGCTCGCCCGGGTTGGCGTACCTGCTCTTGGCCAGGTGGTCCTCCAACACCGACGCTGTGGCCTCCTTGACCTGGAGGAACAACGGGTCGTTCAGGTCACGGCCCTGCAGCAGGATGATGAAGCACCGGGTGCCGACGCTGCCGACCCCGACCACCTTGCGGGCCACGTCGACGACTTCGAAGCGTTCCAGCAGGTGCCGGCGGTCGTCGGGCAGCGTCGCCCGGTACTCGCGGAACAGCTGCTTGACGGCGGTCGCGATGTCGCCGTCCGGGATGCCGTAGAAGGTCGACCAGTCCCGGACCGGGACGACGACCGGGGGTTGGCTGACGATGCGGTACTTGCCGTCGACCAGCTCGGCCAACTTGGACAGCGCCTGCAGGCTGTCCCGGGTGTGCGCCTTGCGCAGGGCCTTCTCGGTGTACTGCAAGGCCCTGAGCTCGCCGTCCGGCGTCATCGGCGGGGCACCGTCGGCCCGCGGGTCCCGCAGCAGGTCGTCACCCGACTTCTTACCCTTGCCCTTGACCGCCTTGCCGGCGGCCGACTTCTTGGCCGATCCGTCCTTCGCCTTGCCGGCGCCGCCCTTCTTGGCCTTGGCATCCTTCTTGCTGCGGGCCTTCGCCTGCTGGCGGCGGATGTCCTCGGCCACCTTGTTCAATCCGGCGCGGAGATCGTCCTCGGAGAGATGGGTGTACCAGAGCTCCATCACGCCCATCTTCGCGAACGACGCCATCGCCTCGCGGTAGCTGCGCACGGCCGTCAGGGTGGCAATCCGGCCCTCCTCGGCGGTGAAGCCGTTGTTCATCGCGGCGATGGTGAAGCTCGCCGCCATCCGCTTGACATCCCACTCGAACGGTCCGGGCAGGGTCTCGTCGAAGTCGTTCGCATCGAAGACGAGCTTGCGTTCCGGGGAGGCGTAACCGCCGAAGTTAGACAGGTGCGCGTCACCACAGAGCTGACAGTGCAGGCCCGACGTCGGGGTGTCGGCCAGATCGGCCGCCATCACCCGGGCGGCGCCACGGTAGAACGTGAACGGGGAGACCATCATCCGGCCGTGCCGGACCGGCACCAGGTCCTGCTCGCGGCGGGTGTCCTGATCACACAGCAGGGCCACCGGGTCGAACCTCTTGGCGGGCGGGTCGAACTTCGCGTGCAACGACAGAGGCGTGGCGATCCGGGCGTCGGCTCCCTTGGCGCGACGGTCCTCGACGCTCGGGTGCGGAACCGCCCGGGGCGCCCTCCTGCCGGAACGAGCCCCTGCCGCGGTGGAGCTTGCCTTCGCTGCTGCAGTCGTAGCGGTCATTTCGGGCTCCTGTCGATCCGCCGTGAATGCGCCGCCGACAGCAGTGGGGCGGCACGGACGGAGCAATAGAACCGCGGAAAAGCGAGATCGACATCACCCCATAGGGGTGGTAACGGGCAGCGAAGGGGTACAAGCGGGCAGTCGGCCGGTCGGGCCAAGACCGCTCAGGTCGCGTCGCCCATGTCGGTGGACCGGCGCAGCGGCTCCGGTTCGCTGATCGGGCCTGCCGCCGACACCGGCTGCACGTACCGATCCGGGTCGCTGACGCCGGCCATCGGTGACGGCAGCACCGACGCCTCGTCGTCGCCGAGCTCGGCCAGCGCCTCTCGCTTGCCCTTGCGCTTGTCGTGCACGCGAGTGATCTGCACGGAGATTTCGTAGAGCAGCACCAGGGCGACGGCGAGCGCGAGCATGGTGATGGGGTCGTTGCCGGGGACCACCAGGCCGGCGAAGACGACCATGCCGAAGATCGAGTAACGCCGCCATTGCGCGAGCTTGGCGCTGGACACCACGCCGATCATGTTGAGCATGATCAACAGCAGCGGCAGCTCGAAGGAGACGCCGAAGATGATCAGCATCGCGATCAGGAACGAGAAGTAACTGTCCGGTGACAGGGCGGCGATCGTGGCGTCACCTCCGAACCCGAGCAGGACGGTCAGACCCTCGCGGATCACCACGTAGGCCAGCAGCGCGCCGAGGAAGAACAGTGCGCCGCCGAAGCTGACGAACAGGATGGCGTACCGGCGCTCTTTCGAGTAGAGAGCGGGCGTGACGAACGCCCACAGCTGGTACAGCCACACCGGGGAGGACAGCACCGTTCCGGCGATCAGCGCCGACTTCAACTGCAGTTCCAGCGCGGAGAACGGGCCGGTGGCCAGCAGTTTGCAGTCGTCGCCGGCGCCGAACGTCAGCCGTTCGGTGGCCGGGACCGCGCAGTACGGTCCGGTGAGGATCTCGGACAGGCTGGGCAACCCGATCGCCGGGATGCCGTGGCCGAACCAGATGAACCCGATGACGGTGCCGACGAAGATGCCCAGCACCGCATAGAACAACCGTCGACGGAACTCGTACAGATGCTCCATCAACGACATCGTGCCGTCGTCGTTCTTGTCCTTCTTGCCTCCCCGGGTGAGCCCGCGCAGCTTCGGCAGCCGGACGGCGGGCAGATGCAACGGCACGGAACTGACTCCTGGGATCGATGGCCGACGGGGAGTTGTCAGGGGAATCACGGTGGGACACAGTCGGGCGGGCGGCTCCCGCTCTTGCCGATCCTAACCAGCGCGGCTAGCGGCGGTAGGCCGCCAACGCCTCTTCGGCCCGCTCCGCGACCAGTCCGGCCAGATCGGGCCGGTCCTCCGGGACGCCGTCACCACCCAGTGACAGCACCAACCGGGCCAACCATTCGTCACTGTTCGCACGCATCCGTACCCGCACGGCGCCCGATGCGTCGGACAGTTCCGTGATCTCCTCCATCGGGTAGTACTCCGCCACCCACCGCGCGGCCCCGCTGAGCACCAGCGTCACCGGCGGCCTGGCCGGATCGGGATGAAAGATGCGGTCCGGGATGTCGGAATCCACCCACAACGTGCGCTGGGCCGGCTCGGCGAGCAGCGTCACCTCGTCGATCCGGTCGATCCGGAAATGCCGGATCGCGCCGGCCAGGTGGCAGTAGGCCTCCAGGTAGGCGTGCCCGTCGGTGACGAGCAGCCGCAGCGGGTCGACGGTGCGCTCCGTGACGGTGTCCCGGGAGGCGGTGTAGTACCGGATCCAGATCCGCCGGCTCTCGTCCAGCGCCTGGCGCACCAGGCCCAGCGCCGGCGCCGGGTCCGCGGGGACCACCCGCACCGCGTCCGTGTCGTCGGCGCCCCTGGCCGGTCCGGCCGCCTGCTCGAGTTTCGCCAGCGCGGACTGCACGGCCTGCGTGTCGACCAGCCCGGGCAGCTCGGCGAGCGCCCGCAGCGCCACGGTCAGCGCGAATGCCTCGTCCGCGGTCAACCGCACCGGGCGCTCGATGCCGGCGTCGAAGGCGATGGAGACGGTGCCGTCGTCGTCGTCGAGGACGACGTCGATCAGGTCGTCCGGGTAGTAGCCGGGTAACCCGCAGACCATCAGCAGATTGAGGTCGGCACCGATCTGGTCGGCGTCGACGCCGAATTCGTCGGCCAGCTCGCTGATCGCCACCCCGGGCCGGCGGGCGATGTACGGCACCAGGGCAAGCATCCGGGCCAATCGATCGGTAGCGGTCTCGCTCACACCGGCCTGCCTTGGAACATCGCGTCCAGCGCCGGCTCGTCGGTCGCCGCCGACCCGCCCGGTGTGGCCGGCCCGGCCCGTCCGGCGAGCGCCTTGGCGGTACCGGTCAGCAACCGCACGGTGGCGTCGACCAGGTCGGCGGGCTCCTCCACCACCACATCGGGCCCGTGACCGGCGATCCGCCGCGCGGTGTCCCACAGGTGGCCGAGTGGCAGGGTCACCCGGTCCCAGCCCGGGGCGTCGTCGGACGGTTGCTCGGTGACGGCGCTGCGCCGAAGGCCCGCGGCCCGGCCCGACCGGATGCGCAGCGTCGCGGTGCGATCAGCGGGCCGCTCCACGCTCGCGGCGACCTCGGCGAGCAGGTCGATGCCCTGCGGGGTGCGGACGGCGCCGGCCCGGCCGACCGTCTTCACCGGGCCCGCGATGCGGGACAGCCGGAATGTCCGGCGCTCCCCCCGGGCCTCGTCGTGACCGATGACGTACCAGCGGCCGCGGAACGACACCAGACCCCACGGCTGCACCCGGCGCGGCTCCGGCGGCTGCGCCGGGTCCTTGCGGTACTCGAACATCACCGCGCGCCGGGCCCGGACAGCGGCGTACAGCGGCGCGAAAGCCGGGTCGGAGGTCCGCACCCGCGGTTGCAGCAGGGTGGCCGCCGCGATGTCCGGCGGAGGCCCGGCGTCCGGATCACCTGCCGTGCCCGGGGAGTCTGTGATCGGCGCGTCGAGCACCACGGCACCGGTGACGGCGTCCCGGATCTTCCGCAGCGCCCCGGAGCCGGCGGTGGCCAGCGCGGTGGTCTCCCACAACCGGCCGGCCAGCGCCAGCGCCGCGGCCTCGGACGGGGTGAAAGTCATTGCCGGCAGGGCGAAGTCCAGCGGTGGGATGCGGTAGCCGTCCTCACCGGTGGTCGGTGTCTGTACCGGGATGCCGAGCTCGCGCAGCTCCTGCTTGTCCCGCTCGAAGGTGCGGAAGAACGCCTCGTCGGAGGGCGCGTCGGCGTACCCGGCGACGTTCGCCCTGATCCACAGCGCCGTCCGGAACCGCGGCGAGTTGACCAGGGCGATCACCAGGTTCAGCAGCCGTTCCGCCTTCGCCGTTGCCACCCCACCAGCCTGTCACACCGCCGGCGTCACTCGGTGCGACCGGCGCGCTACATCGCCTCGATCAGCTTCGTCACCCGGTCGTCGGTGGCCCGGAACGGGTCCTTGAGCAGCACGGTGCGCTGCGCCTGGTCGTTGAGCTTGAGGTGCACCCAGTCCACCGTGTAGTCGCGGCCGGCGTCCTGGGCGGCGGCGACGAACTCGCCGCGCAGCCGCGCCCGGGTGGTCTGCGGCGGCACGGTGGTGGCCTCGAGGATCTGCTCATCGGTGACAACCCTTGCGGCCCTGCCCTTTGCCGCGAGCAGCGAGTGCAGGCCGCGGCCGACCCGGACGTCGTGGTAGGTCAGGTCGAGCTGCGCAATCCGCGGATGGGTCAGGTCAAGGCCGTGTTTCGCGGCGTAGGAATCGATCAGCTTCTTCTTGATGACCCAGTCGATCTCGGTGTCCACACCGGAGAAGTCCTGCGTCTCCACGGCTTCCAGCGTCCGCCGCCACAGGTCCAGCACCCGCTCGGTGACCGGGTCGTTGCCCCGCTTCTCGACGAACTCCGCAGCCTTCTCGTAGTACTCGGTCTGCGCGTCCAGCGCCGAGATGTCCCCGCTTCCGGCCAGCCGGACGGGTTTGCGGCCGCTGGTGTCGTGGGAGATCTCCCGGATTGCCCGGATCGGGTTCTCGAAGGTGAAGTCCCGCAGGGCGACGCCGGCCTCGATCATCTCCAGCACCAGCGCGGCGCTGCCCACCTTCAGCATGGTGGTCGTCTCGCACATGTTGGAGTCGCCGACGATCACGTGCAACCGGCGGTACCGCTCGGCATCGGCGTGCGGCTCGTCGCGGGTGTTGATGATCGGCCGGGACCGGGTGGTGGCGCTGGACACGCCCTCCCAGATGTGGTCGGCGCGCTGCGACAGGCAGTACGACGCGCCGCGCGGGGACTGCAACACCTTGCCGGCACCGGCGATCAGCTGCCGGGTGACGAGGAACGGGATCAGTCCGTCGGCGATCCGGGCGAACTCGCCGCCCCGGGCGATGAGGAAGTTCTCGTGGCAACCGTAGGAGTTGCCGGCCGAGTCGGTGTTGTTCTTGAACAGGTAGATGTCCCCGCCGATGCCCTCCTCCGCGAGCCGCGCCTCGGCGTCGACGACGAGGTCCTGCAGGATCCGCTCCCCCGCCTTGTCGTGTGCGATCAGCGTCGGCAGGTCGTCGCATTCGGCGGTGGCGTACTCCGGGTGCGAGCCGACGTCCAGATACAGGCGTGACCCGTTGCGCAGGAACACGTTCGAAGACCGCCCCCACGACACCACACGCCGGAACAGGTACCTGGCCACCTCGTCCGGGCTGAGCCGGCGCTGACCGTGGAACGTGCACGTGATGCCGAACTCGGTTTCGATCCCCATGATCCGCCGCTGCATGAGCCCGAGACTATGCCCACGGCGCGATAAGCCCCGTGACGACAGGCGTTCGGCACCCGTACCCGGCGCGGATCAACCGCCCGCGGTGGGCAGGGTGCGAGGCTCGGGGGCGCGCCGGGTGGCGTCCCGGATCTCACCGATGAGGGCCTCGATGACGTCCTCGAGCATGACCACGCCGCGGACCGGGGCGGCGATGCCGTCGGTGGAGCCCGCGTGGGTGCCTTCGGTGGTGCCGCTGCCAGCAGTGCTGCCACCATCGAACGAACCGGCTGGCGCACCGGCCGCGCCCACGGTGGCATCGACAGGAGCGGTGTCGGCCGGCACGGCACCCGCCAGGGCCGCATCGACCGGGACGGGGTCGGCCGGGACGGCGACCTCCGCCAGGTGCGCACCGATCCGGCGCATCCGGTCCAGCGCCGTTCGCAGGTCGGTGTCCGGCCCGACCGTCGGCAGGGCACGGATCCGCTTCGCCGGGATGGGCTCGTCCCGCAGCCCCGCGGGGATGGTGACGACGTCGCGAATGTGGATGTAACCGGAGAACCGCCCGTCCGCGCCCAGGATCGGGAACCGGGAGAACCCGGTGCGGGCGCAGATGCGTTCGATCTCTGCCGCGCTGACCTCCGGTCGCACCGACACCACCTGGGCGTCGGGCACCATCACCGACGACACCGCGGTCGTGTCGAAATCCAGCGCCGAGGTGATCCGCTGGTGTTCCTCATCGTCCAGCAGCCCCTCCCGCCGGGACTCGCTCACCAGCTCGGCGACCTCCTCGCGGGTGAACGCCGAGGTCACCTCGTCCTTGGGTTCCCGGCCGGTCAGCCGGACGACGCCGTTCGCGACCCGGTTGAGGGTGCGGATGATCGGCCCGATGGCCATGGCGATCGCCCGCAGCGGTGGGGCGAGAACGAGTGCGGTGGCTTCCGGGCCGGCGATGGCGATGTTCTTCGGCACCATCTCGCCGAGCGCGACGTGCGCCGACACCACCAGGGTCAGGGCCACCACCAGCGAGACCGGGTGCAGCCACGCCTCCGGGACGCCGAGCGAGTGGAACACCGGCTCCAGCAGCGCGGCCACCGCGGGCTCGCCCAGCGCGCCGAGCAGCACGCCGCACAGCGTGATCCCGAGCTGCGCACACGCCATCATCAGCGACACATTCTCCATCGCCTTGAGCGTGGAGCGGGCGCGGGCGCTGTTCACGGCCATCGGTTCGATGACGGTGCGCCTGGCCGCGATGAGGGAGAACTCCGCGGCGACGAAGAACGCGCTGGCGAGCAGCAACAGGACCACCAGGCCGAGCAGCAACCAGTTGGCCGTCATGACCGGTCCACCTGCCCGTCCGGGCTGTCGGCGGCCGGGTCACCGCTGTCGACGCTGACCGCCGACATCACCACGGCGTCGATCCGGCGCCGGGCACGGCGGTGCACGGTCAGCCGCACCGTGACCGCTCGTGGAAGGTCGTCCTCGGTCTCGGGTTCGATCGGCTGGTCGTCGGCAGTGCCGACGCGACCCTGCAGCACGCCGAGCATCGCGGGCGCGTCCATCGTGGCCTGGACGAGTACGGAGTCGTTGTCCTCGGCCATCCGGCCGAGCCGGGACAGCAGCAGGCCGGCCACCGTCTCGTAGGAACCGGATTCGGGCAGATGCACCCCGGTGATCTCGGCGATCTCATCGGGCCGCAGCGAGCCGGGCAGCAGCCAGGTGTCATCGGCCCGGCACTCGGCGCGGCTGTCGGCGGGGTCGTGCTCGTCCTTGATCTCGCCGACGAGCTCCTCGACCACGTCTTCGAGGGTGAGGATGCCCGCGGTGCCGCCGTATTCGTCGGCCACCACGGCCATCTGCAGGCCGCGTCCGCGCAGCTGGTCGAGCAGGTCGTCGAGCGGGATGGACCCGGGCACGACGGGCACCGGCACCATCAGCCGGTCGACGGTGACGCCGGCCCGCTCGTCGGGCGGGATGGCGATCGCCCGCTTGAGGTGGACGAGGCCGACGACGTCATCGGTGTTCTCCCCCGACACCGGGAACCGGGAGTGCCCGGTCTCGCCGGCGGCGGCGAGCACCGCATCGGCGTTGTCGGTGGCCTTGACGAAGCGCACCCGCACCCTGGGGGTGAGCACGTCGTCGGCGGTCTTGCCGCTGAAGGAGATCGACCGGGCCAGCAGGCCGGCAGTGGGCTTTTCCAGGGTGCCCTGGGCGGCGGACCTGCGGACCAGCGAGTCCAGCTCGACGGCCGACCGGGCGGAGCGCAGTTCCTCCTGCGGCTCGACACCGATCGCCCGGAGCACGGCGTTGGCGGTTCCGTTCAGCACGACGATCAGCGGCTTGAACAGCATGGTGGACAGCCGCATCGGGTTGATGACGGTCTTGGCGGTGTCCAGCGGCTCGGCGATGGCGATGTTCTTCGGCACCAGTTCGCCGAACACCATGGACAGCACGGTGGCCACGACCAGTCCGAAGGCGACACCGATGGTGCCGGACGCACCGCCCGAGAGCCCGATGGCCTCCAGGGGAACCGAGACGAGGCTGGCCAATGCCGGTTGCATGACGAAGCCGAGAGCCAGGGTGGTGATGGTGATCCCGACCTGCGCGCCGGACAGTTGCGTGGACAGTGACCGCAGTCCGGTCAGCAGGGATCTCGCCCGGCTGTCACCATCCGCGGCCTGCTTCGCCACCGTGGCGCGGTCGACGGTCACCAGGCTGAATTCGGCGGAGACGTACAGCGCGGTGCCGGCGATCAGCACCAGCCCGACGACGAGCAGGATCCACTCCGTGATCAATGCTCGAAGCTCCAGTGGAATCGGGGTGGACAGGCACGTACGACGGTAGTCGATGACGATGCACCGGCGGTACCGATCGGCGACCGCCACCGCTGCCGGTACCCGCTACAGCCCGGCTCCGAAACAGGTGAACGGTGCGGGATCCGACCTGCGGTCGCTGACCGCGGTGATCGCGTCTGCCAGCGCCGTCGCCGGCCGTCCGCCGCTGCTCAGCCGCTGGTGGTAGCCGGCCATCACCGCCGCGGCGATCTCGTCGGACACCTTGCTGGTGCCGGCCACCACGGTCCGCACACCGGTGCGCAGCAGGGCCGCGACCAGACCGAGAGGCTCGCTGCCGGGCCGGTCGTCCGTGCGTCCGACGTCACAGCTGGACAGCACCACCTGGGCGGGCAGCTGCGGGTTCGGCGCGAGGTCGTAGCCGTACAGCAGTCCGTCCGCGAGCAGCACACCGGAGAACAGCGGGTTGTCCGGCTCGTGCTGGCCGTGCGCCGCGATGTGCACGAGGCCGTCGACCGGGATGGCGCCGAGCACGGCGGCGCCGGTGGCCGCCGGTCCGGTCAGCAGTGCCGTCGCGGCGTGCGCCCGATAGACATCGGCGACTGCCTCGGCTTCCCGATGGCCGTGCGGCACCTCGGGTCCGGCGACCGCCAGCACCCCGCCGCGGTGCGCGGACCCGTTGCCACCCATCCCGGCGACGGCGGCCGTCACCGACGGGCTGACGGACACCGCACGTCCGGCCAGCCCCGGCAGCAGCGCCCAGGGCACGATCGCCGCGGACCCGGCCGCCGCGATGATCACCGGCCCGTCGTCGGCGAACCGCTGCAGCGGCTCGACGATCGCGCCCGCGACCCGGTCAAGGCCGGTGCGCAGCGAGGCGACCGCCACCCGCCGGATCGAGCCGATGACCCGGTGGTCGGCCAGCAGCGACAGGTCGCCCAGGATCCGCTGCAACAGCGGAGCCAGCCCGAAGTCAGCCTCCAATTCCCGGTAGTGCGCGGCACTCGCGGTGATCACCAGGGCGTGGAACCGCCCACTGCCACGGAACGGCGCGACGACGGTGACGTTCCCGCCGAGGTCGCGCAGGGCGCGCTGGACCGCGGCCAGCGTCATCGGCGCGTCGACGGCACCGGAGCCGCCGGCCGTCCACGACCGCGAGCGCACCCGGCGACGCAGCCGGTCCACCTGCCGCTCGAGGTCCGGATCAGGCTCACCGGCTCGCAGCGCGTCCCTGGCCCGGTACGACGCCACCCGCAGTCGGCTCAAATCGTCCGCCAGCACACTGTCCGCGGGCGGCCGGACGGCGGCGAGCCGGGTGCTGGCCGCCCGGGACCGTTCCAGCCACTGCAGGATGATCGCCGGTGAGCGGGTTTCCAGCGCCGCCCGCAGCCCCAGGATGGTCAGCTCACCGCCGTGCACGGCGGACGCCGACTGCAGGTCCTGGGACCCGAATCTGGCCTGGTACCGCGCCAGATCGTCGAGCCCGCGCCGGATCTCGGCGAACCCAGATGTTCGCCGGCCGCGGGCGAAGTCGAGCCGGGCGCGGACGACCCGATCCTGCAGCTCGATGGCGATCGGCGGGATTCGTTGCCGCTGTTGCCCGTCGGGTGCGCCCGGGTCGTGCGCACGGTCGACCGCGGCCTGGGCCTCGGCGACCGCGCCGGCGTCCAGCAGAACCTTCGCATGCAGCAGCCGCACCATCCGCGCGTCGTCGGCCAGTCCCGCCGAGAGCAGTTCGGTGACCAGCCGCTCGGTCAGCTCGGGATGTTGCGGTGGCAGACCCGCAGAGCGGCGTTGCGGCCGGAACGATGCCTGCGCCCGTGCCTGCATGACGCGCGCAGCCAGCACACCATGTGCGTGTCCCGCCGCCGCGTAACTGCGGGCGGCCCGGCGCGCGGCCGCGAGTGCGGTGTCCGGCGCGCGGGTGGACAGGTCGATCTCGGCCTGCATCAGCAGGACATCGGCGAGGTCGACGCGGGAGCGTTCGGCGGTGAAGATCCGCTCGGCGCGCAGGGTGAACTCCCGCGCCTCTGCCAGCAGCCCGGCGGCCAGCAGCAAGCGGGCCCGGTCCAGCGCCCGGACACCGGACCGCACGGTCGGTGCCATCTCGTCGGCGGCCGCCATGTCGGCCAGTGCTCCGGGAAGGTCGCCGGCGACCCAGCGGACAAGGCCCAGGTTGTGGGTCGCGATGGCGACGCCGTCGGTCAACCCCAGGTCCGCGGCGAGCCGCCGCGCGGCCTCGGTGTCGTGCTTCGCCTGCGGCACTCGCACTTCCAGCAGGTTCAGCATGCCCCGCCAGATCAGGGTGCGCACGTGGTCGGCGCGGGGCTTCTGCGCGAGCGAGAAGTCCTGCAGCGCAGCGTCGAAGTGCCGACGAGACTCCTCGAGCCGGCCGGTGCGGGCCAGCAGCACGGCCCGGGACGCCTCGACGGCGGGCGATGATGCGGGCGCGGTGGCGAGGGCCTCGTCGAGCAGGTCGGACGCTTCGGTGGTGTGGCCCAGTTCCACCTTGGCGTCCGCCATGGTGATCAAGATCCGGGCGCGCAGCGCCGCCGCCCGCTCCTGGGGCAGCTCGTCGCGCTCGAGGCCGGCCAGCGCGAGGGTGGCCAACCGCAGGCCCGTTGCCGGCCGGCCCGCGTCCACCTTCCCGCGCGCAGCCGCCCACTGCGCCCAGGCCCCGGTCGTCACGCAGTGAGCATGCCTTACAGTCCGGCGCCGAAGCAGCTGAACGGCGCAGGCAGGCCCGTTGCTGCTTGCGCGTGCGCCACCGCGGCGGCCAGCGCATCCGCGGGTGCCTCGCCGTCCTTCAACTGCCGGTGGTAATCGACCATCGTGGCCTCGGCGACGGAGTCGGCCACCCGGCTGGTGCCGGTGATCACCGTCGGGACGCCGCTGCGCACGAGGGCGGCGACCAGGCCGAGTGGCTCACCGCCGGGCCGGTCGTCGGTCTGGCCGACGTCGCAGCTGGACAGCACGACGTGACCCGGCAGCGTGGGGTTGGGCGCGAAGTCGTAGCCGAACAACAGGCCGTCGGCGAGCTTGACCCCGGAGAACAGCGGGTTGCCGGATTCGTGGTGGCCGTGCGCGGCGATGTGCACGAGCCCACCGGCCGGGATGGCGTCCAGCACGGCCCGACCGGTCGCCTGCTCGCCGGTCAGCAGCACCGGATTGTCGTGCAGGGCCGCGACGGCGGCGGCTTCTTTGTTGCCGTTGGTGACGTCCGGACCGGCGACGACGAGCACACCGCGGCTGATCGGCTCATCGGCCGGTGCGTCCAAGCCGGCGATGGCCCTGGTGACCGATGACGACACCGTCACCGCGCGCCCGTTCAGCGCCGGCAGCAACAGCCACGGCACCGTCGCGAGAGGACCCACCGCGGCGATGAGAATCGGTCCGTTGCCGACGATGTCGAGCACCGGCAGGAAGGCGTCGGACAGGGCTCGAAGTGAGCCGGCCAGGGATTGCCGCGCCACGGCTTGCAGTCGATCGGGGATCCGCTCGTCGGCGAGCAGGTCCAGGTCACCCTGCAACCGGTGCCGGTGCGATTCGACCTCCGACCGTTCGGCGAGCACGAGATGTGCTGCCCGGCTGCGGGTGATGACCAGGGCGTGGATCTTCCCGCCGACGACGAACAGCGCGACCACCCCGGCATCGGGCCGCCGCTCCGCGAGCACCCGGCGCACCGCGGCCAGGGTGGGTGGTCGGTCGGCACGTCCGGTGCCGGACACCGTCCAGGATCTGGCCCGGACCCTGCGGCGGAGGTCGGCGACCTTGCGCTCGGCCACCGGATCGCGGCGGCCGGCGAGCAGCGCCGCCCGCGCCTGCTCATCGGCCATCCGCAGCGCACCGAGATCCTCCGCCAGCACCGGATCCGCCGGAGGACGCACCGCGGGCAGCCGGGTGGTCACCGCCCGGGCCCGCTCCAGCCACTGCAGGATCGCGGCGGGCGAGCCGCTCCCCGTCGCGGTGCGCAGGCCCAGCCGGGCGAGCTCCCGGCCGTGCACCGCCGCCGCCGACTGCAGGTCCTGGGAGCCGAATCTGGCCTGGAAGTCCGCAAGATCGTCCAGGCCGCGGCGGATCTGGGCCAGTGCGGCGGCGCGGTGCCCGGCCGCCAGTTCGATGCGGCCGGCAATCAGCCGCCGGTGCAGCTTCGTTGCCAGGGCCGCCGCGCCGCCCAGTTGACCAGCGCGCTGGACGGATTCCGTCGCTGCAACAACATCCCCTGCGTCGAGATGTGCCTCGGCGGCTATAAGCCACGCCATACCGGCCTGGTCACGCAGGCCGGCGTCGACGAGGTCGGCGGCGAGTGCTGACGCAGCGTGCGCCGCTCTCGTCGCGACCCGGCGTCGCGTACCCGGACGCACGTGTCCACTCGTGGCGGGGGATCCCACGCCCCGAAGCTGTGCATCGGCGCGAAGTTCAAGCAGCTGCGCGGTCAGCCGTGCGGGGACGTTGCCGCGGGCTGTGTAGAGCCGGGTCGCTCGACGTGCGGCCTTCAGGGCAGCGCTCGGGTTGCGGGTGAGCAGGCTCACCTCTGCCTTCACCAGCGCCGCTTCGGCGAGGTCCGGCAAGGCGCGGTTCGCCTTGAAGGCAGCCACCGCTTCGTCCGTGAAATCAGCGGCCTCGGTCAGCAGTCCCGACGCCAACAAGACCCGCGCTCGGTCCAGTGCTTGTACGCCCTGCACCGTGTCCGGTGACAGGTCCGCGGCCTGTGCCATCGCCTGCAACGCTCCGGGCAGGTCGCCGGCGAGATAGGTGATGTAACCCAAGTTGTGGCGCGCCATCAACACCACGCCAGGTCGTTGTGCCTCCTTCGCCGCAGCCTCGGCAGCGAGCGTGTCCAGCCGCGCCTGTTCCAGACGACCGGAGATCATGTGCAGCAGTCCGCGATTGAGCAACGCAGACGCGAGATCGCTCGGGCCGGCACCTGGGCGAGCAGTCGCGGCCGTCACGCCGTGCAGGGCGGCGATGGCCTTGTCCAACGCGGCTACGGCGCGCTCGTCCCCGCTGCGGAGCAGGACCATCCCGCGGGCCGTGAGAACCGCCGCCTGGCTGCTGGAATCGACCGCGAGCGCGTCGTCCAGCAAGCTCAGTGCCAGTTCTGGTTGACCCAGTTCCGATCGATAGCACGCGAGGGTGACCAGGATCTGCGCGTGAATTTCCGGTCCCGCGGTGGGATCCTTCGGGAGCTCGTCAAGTGCCCTGAGGCACAGCTTGACGGCGACTGCCTGCCGGCTGTTGTCGCCGGCCTCTCGCGCGAGCTTCCACCAGTCCGCCGCGGACCGCCGGCGTGGATGGCCCACGCGCCGGTTCTTCGCTGCGACGGTCACCCTTGAAGCATCACAGTGCGGCCGACGCGAGCGCTACCCCGAGCGGATTGCGGCCCGAGTGGACGGCTTCCGCTGCTCGACTGACGCCAAAGGGAGTTGCGGCACCGGACGGCGTGTCATCATCCGGTCGGCCGTGGCCGGCAAAGGCCCTTGAGCATCCGGCGTCGCTCGGCCGTGTCGACCGGATGGGTGGCATCGGCCAGCATCGCGAGGAATCGCCCGGCAAATACCGGCGCGGCGAAGCTCGTTCCGCTCCAGGTGGCGAATCCGCCTGAGTACCGGTCGGGGTCGATGGCGCTGCGTAGCTTCCCGTTCTGGTTGTCCACGATCGACGCCACAGCAGAGAGGCCACCCTGGATGGTGATCGGAGCGGTCGACACAACGTTTGCGCCCGACGCCTCGGCGATCACCCAGTGATCGTCGTTGGAAAAGAGGGCAACAGTACTGTCCGGGTTCAGGGCCGCGACGCTGATCAGCGGGCACACAGTGGGTTCGGTAAACGGCGACTGGACTGCGAACGCCGCCGGATAGGACCGGCTCCTGGTGGAGTCATTCCCGGCGGCCGCCACGGTGGTGACGCCGCGACTGCCCAGCGAGCCGAGGAGTAACGAAAGTCCGGCCGTGTAGGCCTGGTCTGCCGGTGTTTCGGAGTAGTAGCCGAGGGACAGCACGAGCACGTCAATCTCGTTCGGATGCTCGACCACATAGATGGCCAGGGCCATCAACTCCGTGGTCAGCTTGTCCTCCGGAACGACACCGGAGGAGCCCATCACCCGCAGCACGGTAATCAATGATTCGGGGCACGCCTGCCGCAGCAGACCGGCGATGAAAGTGCCGTGGCCCGCATGGCTGGCCAGGGTGCCGGTCATCGGATCGCTCATCGCACCGTCACCCTCGGGATCAGTGGCGATCGAATCCGGCTGACTGACGTCTGTGCCGACCAGTACCCCGCTGGACAGGGTGAGCTGCCGATTGACGGGTTCGTTCGGTGGGGCGAACCAGGGGTGCTTGCCGACGCCGGTGTCGAGCACCACCACACTCGGCCGTCGAGTCACAGATGTGGGTTGCGGCGCCGGCAGGACGACAGACACCGGTCCGTGCCCACCGAGCCCAGCCACACCGTAAGAGCCGGTCGCCCCGTTGCCGACAGCGAACGGATTCCCTACGGCGAAAGGATTGCCCACGGCGAACGGATTGCCCACGGCGAACGGATTGCCGACAGCGAATGGGTTGCCTACAGCGAATGGAGTGCCGAAGATTCCGGCGGAGGTCATGATGTGGTCCAGCGTCACCGAGAACACCAAGGTTTCGTCGTCGGCAAACCGTGAGCGCCATTGCTGCAACACCACCCACGCATCGACCGGAGTCACGACCGCGTCCTGCGTCTCGCCATCATCACCGTTCTGCAGGAAGAAAGGGACCACCAGAGGGAGGCCCAGTTCAGCAGCCGCGGTCAGGATCTGCGCCCGACGGTCGTGCTCAGGATCGCGTTCGTCCCGTTCGAACGGGTTCGTCCCAGCTCGGCTCAGCCCCAGGGAGCCGGCGACCTCCTCGAGGGCGGCCGTGATCCGGTCCACCTCCGAGCGGAACGCCGCGCTGATGAGAAGCACGTTGGCGCGGTAAGTGGTGACTTCGGGTACCGGCTGTCCGGGAACACGCAGGGCGGTAGCCGGGTCCAGCACCCGAACGTCGTCTTCCCAACGGCTCTCGGTCGATCGATCACCGGGCTGGGTCATGGGAGCCTCCGTGTTGTGATGCCGGCTGGCGGGCGGTGCTGGCTATGAGTTGTTCAACGATGAGCACGATGGGGACCTATTCAGGTCGCCGGAGCTGCCTGAGCAACTGCCGTCGCCGGTCGAAGGACGGACCGTTCTCTGCGACCAGGGATGCGAGATACCCGCCCGCCAGGAGCGGGGTGGCGAACGACGTCCCGCTCCACGCGGCGTAACCGCCGCGCAGGTCGTCGGGGTCCACCGTTGCGCGCCGACCCTGCACCACACCGGGACCGCTGGATCCGTCGAGCGTGATCGGTGACGCCGACACCAGGTTCACGCCGAGGGCGGCCGCCGTCACCCAAGGCCCGCTGTTGCTGAACGCGGCGACGGTCCCGTCAGGATTCAGCGCGGCCACCGAATGCATGGGAAGAACGTCCGGCGCGTCGAACTCCGGGTGCACGGCAAACGCCGCCGGGTACGACGGTCGGGTCGTGGCGTCGTTGCCCGCCGCGGCGAACGTCGCGACGCCGGCCGCGGCCAACCGCACCAGGAGCGCTTTCAAACCCGACGAGTACTGCAGGTCGTACGGGGTCTCGTTGTAATAGCCCAGTGAAAGGACGACGGCGTCGCACCATCCCGGTTCATCCTCTTGCTTGGTCAGCACGAGATCGAGCGCCCTGATCAGCATGTGCTCGGGCACGACGCCATCTGTACCCATCAACGGCAGCGCGACGATGACCGCCTCAGGACAGGCCTGACGCAGCAGTCCGGCGATGAACGTGCCGTGACCGGTGTGCGTGCCGAGGGCGCCCAGCAACGGGTTCGGGATGGGCTCGATGCTGGCCGGCCGCTGGTCGTCGCGGGGGTACGGGTGGATCTCCGTGCCGGCGGTCCGTCCGTCATCGGTACGGAACGAGAACTCCACCGGCTGGCTGCGGAACCACGGATGGACGCCGACCTCGGTATCGAGGACCACGACCCGCGGCCCGCGCATCCGTTCGTCGGGGCGACGGGGCCTTCCCACCAGGGTCACCGGTCCTCGCCCGCCGGATCCCGGCCGCCCGTACTGGTCGAGTCCGATCCGGCCGTGGCCGATCGCAAAAGGGTTGCCGCCCGGCCGTTCCGCGGTGCTCAGAACGTGGTTCAGGCTGACCGATGACGCCACGTCGGGGTCGGGATGCGAGCGCAGCTGCATCAGCACGGTCCACGGATCGGGAACGCCGGCGGCACCGTCGAGCGAAGTGATCTTGACCCCGGTGGCCAGCGACACCGGACCGGCGGCACCCTCCCGGGCGAAGGTCGGCGCGGTGAGCCACGACGGCCCGTCGAACCCACAACCCAGTGGCTCCAGCAGATCTCGGAGCGCAGCACCGATGTCGGCGGCCCGTGCCGGATCGGGCGCGGACACGATCAGTCCCTCCTGGTTGTACGCAGTGGGCGCCGTGTTCGGCCCGGGGCGCGCCGGATCGAGCAGCCGAGCCTTGGGCGGCAACGCTCGCAGGGGCGAGGCCGCCCCGAGCAGTGATGCGGCGAGAATGGCGGCCTACAGGTGGACGGCCGGCGTCACGACCGCCAGCGTCAGCGACGGATCCGACTCCGGCGTCGGGTGCAGCACCAGCTGGGCCGGACCGGACGGGACGCTGTCGAAGACGAACCTGCCCGACTCGTCGCATTCGGTGGAGCGGGTGGACTCCCCCACCCGCAGTTCCGCGTGCAACCGGCCGCCGGGCGCGGCCCAACCGTCCAGCCGGACGGAGCCGTCCCGCTGCGGGTTGACCACCACCATCACGGTCAGGTTGTCGCTGGCAAAGGTGACCCGCCGGGCGTGCTCCACGGAGCGGGTGCCCGCCGCACCTGCGACCTCGAGCTCGGAGTCGACCAGCGACGCGAACTCGGCGTCCAGGTCCTGCACACCCAGCCCGAACAGCACCAGGTCCGGCAGCATCTCGGGCATCGGGTCGACGGCGTCGTAGATGGCCAGCAGGTCGGTCAGGATCCGAAGGTCCGCCCGGTCCATCGGCTCGCCGCCGATCAGCTCGTCGTCGTCGAGCTGCAGCCGCAGGTCGGTGCCGGGGCCGTCCGTGCCGTGATCCTCATGGGGGGAGTCGGCCGCGTTGCCTCTCATCGCTGTCATGTCCAGTCTCCCCCGTCGAGGCGGGCGCGCAGCTTTGCCAGGCAGCGCCCGCGAGTTGGACCGATGGAACCCACCGGTATGCCGAGATCCACCGCGATGGCGGCGTAGTCGGGTCGAGGTGCAAAGGCGATGACGGCCAACAGCTTCCGGCACCGCTCGGGCAGTTCTGCCACCTGCGACCAGAGCCGCTGCTGCTGGTCGGTCAGCACCGCCTGATGTTCCGCGGACGGCGCCCGCGGCAGGTCGTCATCGGTGGGTTCCTCGCTGGACCGCTTGGAACTCGCCGCGCGTTCCCGCCAGGCCAGCCGGCGCAGGCTCACCGTCAGCCAGCGCACCACCGCCAGCGGATCGCTGACACTGTCCTTGCTGCGGACCAGCGACAGAAAGGTCTGCTGGACGACGTCCTCGGCTTCGGCGGCCGTCAGGCCGCACTGTCGCGCGGTGTGCCAGAGCAACGGGCTGACCAGCCGGACGAGCGTGTCGATCGCTCCGGGAACGCCACGGCGGTATTCGTCGAAGGCGGTGCCGGCCCGCACCACCAGGTCGCCGACGTCCTGCCGGCGGCGCAGTGCGGAGCCTGCGCCCGGCTCGGTGGTCGATGCCATCGCGTCCGTTCCCGTCGCATCGGTCCCTTGGCCGGCCACGGTGGCACCGACGTCGGCGACGCTCAGCGCGTCAGGTTCGGAACCGGGCTTCCGGGGGTCGGCGACCGTGCTGCCCTGATTCGCTGCCATCACTCGGCGGACCTCCCGTGTTGTCGCAGCCGGCGACGCGGCACGACCGGGAGGGCACGATGATGATCGCGCACAGTTCCTCCCGGCCGTGACCGGTCGTCGATTCGCTGCCGAAGCCGTACCAGCAGCTAAAGGGTGGCACATTTCGCCCGGGAAGGTCCCGCACCCCTCAGTCAGGTCTTCCCGCACAGCAGCCAGGAGTGCGCGCCGTCGCGGCTGATACATCCGACCGAGAAAGTTCTGTGACTCAGTGTGTGACCTGCGTCATGGATACCGACGCTCAGTCGGTGCCATCCGACGTGTCGTCGGGGGTGTCGCTGAGATGCCCGGCGTCGTCCGGTGACCCGCCGGTCGGCGGCTCCTGCTCGGCCGGGGCGCCGTTCAGCAGGCCGGCCAGGGCCTGGCCCTGGATGCGCCGGAAGGTCCGGCCGGCGACCGTGCGGTCGAGGACGGCGACCTCCAGCTGGGTGGGCAGCAACTCTCGCGGGGCGCCGTCACCTGCCGTGCCGAGTGCCTGTACGGCGGCGCCAAGGGCGGTCCGCAGGTCCCAGCCGGGGGTGAACGACGCGGTCAGCGCGGTGATGACGGGTTCGGTCGCACCGCCCATGACGACGAACCGCCGCTCGTCGACGATCGACCCGTCGTAGGAGATCCGGTACAGCTGGTCAGCGCCGACCGCGGTGCCCACCCCGCCGGCGCCGGTGCCGGCGACCTCGGCGACGCACAGCTCCACCTCGAACGGCTTCTGGTGCTCGGAGAAGATCGAGCCGACGGTCTGCGCGTAGGCGTTGGCCAGCCACCGGCCGGTCACGTCACGCCGGTCGTAGGAGAAGCCGCGGACGTCGGCGAGCCGGATGCCAGCGGTACGCAGGTTCTCGAACTCGTTGTACCGGCCGACCGCGGCGAAACCGATCCGGTCGTAGATCTCACTGACCTTGTGCAGCGTCGGCGAGTGGTTCTCGGCGACGAACAACACGCCGCCGGAGTAGGTGGTGACGACGACGCTGCGGCCGCGCGAGATGCCCTTGCGGGCGTACTCCGAGCGGTCCCGCATGAACTGCTCGGGTGAGGCGTAGATCGGCATCGTCACGGCGGTGGTGGCTCCTCGAGCGGGGTGTCGGGTTCAAGCGGCGCTGGGCGGCCGCCGGGGGCAACCGGTGGTGGCGCAGGTCAGCCGCCGGGTTTGAGCATCCGGCCGGCGACGACGGCCTCGGCCACGACGCCCACCTCGTCATCGGTCCAGCGGACCGCGCCCTCGGCGGTCACCGCGACCACCACCGGGAAGATCCGGCGGGTGAGATCCGGGCCGCCGGTGGCGCTGTCGTCGTCCGCGGCGTCGTACAGCGCCTCGACGGCGGCACGCACGGCGGTCGCCAGGTCGGCCCCGGGCTCGTACCGCTTCTTCAGCGCCGACCGGGCGAACATCGAGCCGGAGCCGACGGCGTAATAGTCGTGTTCCTCGTACCGGCCGCCGGCGATGTCGTAGGAGAAGATCCGGCCCGGCCCAGGTCCCGGTACGGACTCCGGGTCGGCGCCGAAAGCGGAGGCGTCCTCCAGGCCGGCGAACAGCGGGACCACCGCCAGCCCCTGCATGGCCATGCCGAGGTTGCCGCGGATCATCGTCGCGAGCCGATTCGCCTTGCCGTCCAACGACAGTCGGACGCCCTCGATCTTCTCGTAGTGCTCCAGTTCCAGGCGGAACAGCCGGACCATCTCCACCGCGACACCGGCGGTGCCGGCGATGCCGATAGCGGAGTGCGAATCGGCGACGAACACCTTCTCGATGTCCCGCTGGGCGATCACGTTGCCCATGGTCGCCCGCCGGTCCCCCGCCATCACCACGCCGTCGGCGCAGGTCACCGCCACAATGGTGGTGGCGTGCGGCACCGCGGGCACCGATGACGCCGACCGGTTGCCGGGCAGCAGGTGCGGTTCGGCGACCGAGAGGAACTCGGTGAAGGAGCCGTTACCGGGACGCATGTAGGCCGCGGGGACGGCCGAGACGGGCCACTGACCGGACTGGTGCTCGCCCGTCACTGGCCGCCCTTCTGGACGTATGAGCGGACGAAGTCCTCCGCGTTCGACTCCAGCACATCGTCGATCTCGTCGAGGATGTCGTCGGTCTCCGCTGCGAGCTTCTCCCGGCGCTCCTGGCCGGCGGCACCGGCAGCCTCGGCGGCATCGTCACCGTCGCCGCCACCCTGCTTGCTGGTCTGTTCCTGGGCCATGTCGTTGTTCTCCGATCAACGGTCGCTGGCGCCGACTTTACCCACCCACCACCGACAGCCGCGCCGCCCGGGCGCGGTGGTGTGTCGATCCCGGACGCTGTCCCCCTGCCGGGTCACTCCCGTCACCCGACACGGATACGATCGAGGTGGGTGACGGATTTGCCCGATTGGTCGTATCGCGCGGTGGGCCCGGAGGAACCATGGTGGAGTGGTACCAGCGCGTCCTGGTCGACACCGGACGGTCGGCGGCGGTCTGGGCGCTGATCGGGTTCCTGATCACCTTCGCCGTCACCCGCGCCATCACCCGTCGGATCCGCGCGAAGAACAGCCGGCCCGCGGAGGATGCCGCCTCCGACAGCGGCGGACTATCGGACATCTACATCGCCGGCGTCCATGTCCACCACCAGGTGTGGGGCATCCTGCTGGTGTTGCTGTCCGGCCTGCTGGAGTTCCGGTACCGCCCCGACTCGCCGTGGTCCGAGGTGCTGGCGGCGCTGTTCGGGATCGGCGCCGCGCTCGCGCTGGACGAGTTCGCCCTGTGTTTCCACCTCGATGACGTGTACTGGGGCGAGGAGGGCCGCAAGTCGATCGACGCCATCCTCATCGGCGGCGCGCTCGGCGGGGTGCTGCTCCTCCAGGCATCCCCGGTGGGCGCCGCGAACTCCGACGACCTGGCCACCTGGCTGTACCTGCTGCTGGTCTCGGCGCACCTGGTGATGGCCTGCATCTGTTTCGTCAAAGGGAAGATCGCCACCGGCCTGATCGGCATCGTCGTGCCCGTCGTCGCCACCGTCGGCGCCATCCGGCTCGCGAAGCCCACCTCCGTCTGGGCCCGTCGTCGGTACGACGCGGACAAGCTCGCCCGGTCTCAGCGGCGTTTCGACAGCGAGTACGAGCAACGCCTCAACCGGCTGCGCGACCGGCTCGGCGGCGCCCCGGACACCACCGACGCGAAGGCCCCCGCGCAGCAGACCTCGCACGAGACGCGGTCCCCGGCCCAGCCACCGGCGGGTTCCGGCCAGCACTGACCGCGCCGTGCGCGGCCCACCCGCGCAGGCAGTGCGCTACTTCCGGGTCAGCGCGTCGACCAGTTCCGTCGCATCGTCGGCGGCGTCGAGCAGCGCACCGACGTGCGCCTTGGTGCCCCGGGTGGGCTCCATGGTCGGAATACGGACGAGCGAGTCGCGGCCGATGTCGAAGATCACCGAGTCCCATGACGCCGCGGCCAGCCGGTCGGCGTACTTGGCCACGCACCGCCCCCGGAAGTAGGCCCGGGTGTCCTCCGGCGGCTTCGTCATTGCGTGCAGCACAGCATCTTCGGTGACCAGCCGCTTCATCGACCCGCGGGACACCAGCCGGTTGTACAGGCCCTTGTCCATCCGCACGTCGGCGTACTGCAGGTCGATCAGGGCCAGCCGGTGCGCACCCCAGGACAGCTGGTCGCGGCTGCGGTAGCCCTCCAGCAGGCGCAGCTTCGCCGGCCAGTCCAGCTCGTCGGCCAGGTCCATCGGGTCACCCGCCAACCGGTCGAGCACGCTGATCCAGCGGTCCAGGACGTCCTGCGTCATCGGGTCGACGTCGGTGCCGTACTCCGCGTCGACGTACTTGGCCGCCGCCTCGTGGTACGCGTGCTGCAGGTCTAGCCCGGTCAGCTTGCGCCCGTCGACCAGCGGCACCGTCACCTTCAGCGTGGGGTCGTGGGAGATCTGGTGCACCGCAGCGACCGGGTGGGCGAGGTCGACCCCGGGCAGCGGCCAGCCCGACTCGATCATCGACAGCACCAGCGCGGCGGTGCCCAGCTTGAGGTAGGTGGCGATCTCGGCGAGGTTGGCGTCACCGATGATGACGTGCAGGCGTCGGTGCTTGTCGGCGTCGGCGTGCGGCTCGTCGCGGGTGTTGATGATGCCCCGCTTGAGGGTGGTCTCCAGCCCGACCTCGACCTCGATGTAGTCCGACCGCTGCGCCAGCTGGAAACCCTCGGTCTGCCCCGACGGGCCGATTCCGACCCGGCCGGCACCGGCGAACACCTGGCGGGACGCGAAGAACGGCACCAGCCCCGAGATGATCGCCGGGAACGGGGTGTCCCGGCTGCACAGGTAGTTCTCGTGGGTGCCGTAGGAGGCGCCCTTGCCGTCGACGTTGTTCTTGTACATCTGGATCGGCTTGGAGCCGGGCAGTGACGCGGCCAGCCGCGCGGCCGCCTCCATCACCCGCTCGCCGGCCTTGTCGAAGAGGACGCCGTCCAGCGGGTTCGTCACCTCGGGCGCGGAGAACTCCGGATGCGCGTGGTCCACGTACAGCCGGGCGCCGTTGGACAGGATGACGTTCGCGGCACCGATGTCGTCGACGTCCGGCTCCTGCGCCCCGAACAGGCCCGACAGGTCGTAGCCGCGGGCGTCCCGCAGCGGCGATTCCACCTCGTAGTCCCAGCGTGGGCGGCGGGCTCTGGGCGCGGCCACCGACGCCGCGTAGGCGAGCACCACCTGCGTCGACGAGATCACCGGGTTGACCCCTGGCTCCCCCGGCACCGAGATGCCGTACTCCACCTCGGTGCCCATGATGCGTCGCACTGTCATGACCTCGAATCTAGTGGGGCAGGATCACTGTCATGCCATCCGGACCGCCGAGCGAGACCGCCGCCACGCGGGAACGCCGCCGGCCCGGGCTTCTCGGCCGGTGGTTGCCGTTCCTGGGGGCGCGCGGGCGCCGGCGGGAACGGTCGATCAGCGATCTGCTCGGCATCGACCGCGGGGTGCTGCTGCAGGCCCTGAAGATCTCCCTGTCGGCCGGTGTGTCATGGGCGCTGGCGGTGTGGTGGCTTGACTCACCGTCCCCGATCTGGGCGCCGATCACCGCGTCTCTGATCGCGCTGCTGACCGTGCGGGACTCGGTGCGCGACGCGGCGGAGAAGGTGTTCGCCGTCCTGATCGGCATCCTGGTGGCGATCTGGCTCGGCGGGCTGATCGGGCTGCACGCCTGGTCCATCGCGCTGATCGTCGGGCTCGGCTTTCTGGTCGGGAAGGCGCTGCGGCTGGGCGGTGGCGCGGCCGCGCAGATCCCGATCAACGGGCTGTTCGTGCTGGCACTGGGCAGCGCGCAGGTGGAGCAGCGGTTCCTGGACACGCTGATCGGTGCGGCTGTCGCGGTGCTGGTGAACTTCGCCGTGGTGCCGCCCAACTATGTCCGGGAGGCTTCGCGGTCGGTGTCGACCTTCGCGGACGGCCTGACCGACGTGCTCGGCACCATCTCCGCGGGCACCAGCGGGCCGTGGACCCTGGAGCAGGCGGCGGGCTGGCTACGGACGGCGCGGGAACAGGGCAAGTTGGCCACCCGGGCCGATGACGACGCCGACAGGGCCGCCCAGTCCCTGCATTTCCATCCCGGTCGCGCCTCCTGGACCAACGCCCTGGACCGTCTGCAGCAGGCGAACGACACCCTGCAGATCGTCGAGGTGCAGGTGCGCACCCTGGCCCGGACCGTGCGGGACATCGCCACCAAGGTGCCCACCAGTGACGGCACGCAGCCGCCGATGCCGATGGCGTCGGCGATGCTGCGGGCCGCCGCCGACGCCATCGAGGCGTTCGCGCACACCATGCTGCGCGCCGAGAAGGACGCCGCGGCAGTCGTGGTCGGCGGGGCCGCGCGCCGGTCGATCGACCTCGCGAGGGAACGGATCGCAGACATCAACGCATACCTGGTCGACATGCTCGCCGTGCACTTGGCCCGCGGGGTGTTCCTCGGCGCCATGGTGGTCGAGACCGGGCGGGTGCTCGACGAACTCGAGACCGGCCTGGCGGCGATGAGCGCCGATCCCGACGCCTCTGCCGCCGATCAGGGCGACGAGCCCGACGCGGCATCCGCCGATGACCCCGCCGCTGATCCCGCTGGTCGTTCCGCACCACAGACCGGCCCGGCACCCCTTCGGTCGGGTGGCCAGGAAATCGGCTGACCTAACGTCTTGGGGCCGTGTGTCAGGTGCCCGGGCGGCTACTGCCAGGGCAGCGCCGAACGCTGCCGCCAGTACTCGTCCGGGGCGACCGGGTCGGACATCAACGTCTCGAGGTCGGGCCGGTCGAGGACGACGGCGTTCGCGCGGAGATTCGCGTGCAGCTGGTTCACGCTCGCCGCCCCGAGCAGGACCCGGTTCGCCCAGGGCTGCGCGGCCGCCGCGGCCAGCGCAACGGCGTCCGGCGCGAAGCCGAGCCGGTCCGCGACCCGCCGCAGCCCAGGCGGCGGATCGGTGACCAGGCGGCCGTTGGCCAGCGACTCCTTCACCATCACGGTGAGCTCACGGCGGGACGCCATCCGGAGAGCCTCCCCGGCGCTCGTCTCGAGCAGATTCCAGGTGGCCTGGACGGCGGAGAACAGCCGTGCGCCGGCGCGGTCGACATCCATCGCCCGCGCGATGGTGTCCGCCTGGCGGGGGCCGGACGTGGAGAAGCCGACGGCGACGCCGCTGTCCCGCAATTCCGCCAGGGCGTCCAGCAGGGGCTCGTCGTCGAACAGCGGTGAGTCGTGGGTCAGGGAATGCACCTGGTAGAGGTGCAGCCGTGGCAGGCTCTGCCGGGTCAGCTCCAGCTGGTCGCGCAACTGTTGCAGCGAGTGCTCTTTCACCTCGTGAACGGCGGCGTTGCGGTCCCAGTTGCCGACGTAGGCGTACCCCCACTTGCTGGACACCGTGGGTGCATGCTCCGGCCAGTCCGGGTCGGTGGCGGCGCGTTGCCGCCACCACTGCCCGACGAATTCCTCCGCGCGGCCGTACGAGCGCGCGGTGTCGACCCAGTCCACCCCCGCGCGGAAGGCCGCGTCGAGCACCTGGAAGGTGTTCTCCCGGAATGCCTCCACCCCACGGTCGGTCGGGAGCTGGTCGGCGCTGCCGGTGTTGATGTACGACGGCCGGCCGAGCACCGCCGTGCCGATCGCCCAGCGCGCCCGCCGGCGCCGCGGCGCCGTATTGGTCCGCGGGACGACGATGCCCCCGAACGTCACCGGTCGGTTCCGTTCGGGGGCATCGCGGGATGCTGCGCGTTTATAGGTACTGCCCGGTGTTCGACGCGGTGTCGATGGCCCGGGAGCCCTCGGACTGCTTGCCGGACACCAGGGTGCGGATGTAGACGATCCGCTCGCCCTTCTTGCCGGAGATGCGCGCCCAGTCGTCGGGGTTCGTGGTGTTCGGCAGGTCCTCGTTCTCGGCGAACTCGTCGGTGATCGCGTCCAGCAGCTGCTGCACCCGCAGACCGTTGACGCCCGTCTCGATCCGCGACTTGATCGCCGCCTTCTTCGCCCGGTCCACGATGTTCTGGATCATGGCTCCGGAGTTGAAGTCCTTGAAGTACAGGACCTCCTTGTCACCGTTGGCGTAGGTGACCTCCAGGAACCGGTTCTCGTCGGTCTCGGTGTACATCCGCTCGACGGTGTGCTGGATCATCGCCTGGATGCACGCCGTCCGGTCACCGCCGAACTCGGCGAGATCGTCGGGGTGGATCGGCAGTTCCGGCAGCAGGTACTTGGTGAAGATGTCCCTGGCCGCCTCGGCGTCCGGCCGCTCGATCTTGATCTTGACGTCCAGCCGGCCGGGCCGCAGGATCGCCGGGTCGATCATGTCCTCGCGGTTGGAGGCGCCGATGACGATGACGTTCTCCAGGCCCTCCACGCCGTCGATCTCGCTGAGCAGCTGCGGGACGATCGTCGTCTCGACGTCTGAGGAGACACCGGTGCCGCGGGTGCGGAACACCGAGTCCATCTCGTCGAAGAAGACGATCACCGGGGTGCCGTCGGACGCCTTCTCCCGGGCCCGTTGGAAGATCAGCCGGATGGTCCGCTCGGTCTCACCGACGTACTTGTTGAGCAGCTCCGGGCCCTTGATGTTGAGGAAGTAGCTGGTGACCTTCTCTTCGCCGCGGGACACCGCGACCTGCTTGGCCAGCGAGTTCGCGACCGCCTTGGCGATCAGCGTCTTGCCGCAGCCGGGCGGGCCGTAGAGCAGCACGCCCTTCGGCGGCCGCAGTTGGTACTCGCGGAACAGATCGGCGTGCAGGAAAGGCAGCTCGACCGCGTCCCGGATTTGTTCGATCTGCCGCGTCAGGCCGCCGATGTCGCCGTACTCGACGTCGGGCACCTCTTCCAACACGAGATCCTCGACCTCGGACTTGGGCACCCGCTCGTAGGCGTAGCCGGCCTTTGTGTCGACCAGCAGCGAGTCGCCGGGCTTGAGCGCGATGTCCATCAGCGGGGCGGCGAGGTGCACGACGCGTTCCTCGTCGGCATGCCCGACCACCAGGGCGCGGTCCCCGTCGAGCACCTCACGCAGCGCGCAGACCTCTCCGACGACGTCGTAGTGACCCGCCTCGACCACCGTGAGCGCCTCGTTGAGCCGGACCTGCTGCCCCCGCCGCAACTGGTCGACGTCGACCGTCGGGGACACGGCCAGCCGCATCCGGCGACCACCGGTGAAGACCTCGACCGAGCCCTCCGGCGCGGCGCTGAGGAAGACGCCGTAACCGCTGGGCGGCTGCGCCAGCCGGTCGACCTCCTCCTTGAGCTGCAGCAGCTGGGCCCGCGCGTCCCGCAACGTGACGACGAGCTTCTCGTTCCGCTCCGACAGCGCGTTGATCCGGTTCGCCGACTCGGTGAGCTGGCGTTCCAGCGGCCGGGTGTCGCTCGGTACCAGCGCGAGCCGCCGGCGGAGCTGCGCGATCTCGTCGTTCAGCACGCGGATCTGCGCACTGAGCTGAGCCGGGGTCTGCCGGTAACCGTCTTCCGGGCCGGAGGCCGAAGAGCCATCGGCGCCTTGGGGCGCATCGAATTCGGTCACGTTTGCCCTCCCCTCACATCGGAGCCTGCAGGTTTCAACCCTACCTTCGGCCAACGACAGAGCCCGGGAACCGCAACGGCAATCCCCTCGGCACCGCGCTCCCATGAGGCCGAAACTGTCTCAGATGTAACCCGCCGATGACGCCGCTAAACGCCCTTTCGGTGACAAACTTCATGTTGACGCCGGTCGGGGCGATATCGCCGTCACGAGCCCGGATTCCAATCGTTACCTGGTCGATACGCGGAACCGCGCGGCGGACCTACCGGCCGCCGGATGTCGGTCGCCGCTGCGGGCGTGGCGCGGTGACGCCGGGCGCCAGCCGCCGGGCGGTGAGCAGGAAGGCCGTGTGCCCCATCATCCGGTGCTCCGGGCGGACCGCCAGTCCCACCAGATGCCAGGGACGGTGCAGCGATTCCCACGCCGCCGGTTCGGTGAAGCCGCCGTGCCCGCGCAGGTCCTCGGCGATGCGGGACAGCTGCGTGGTGGTCGGCACGTAGACCGTCAGGACGCCGCCCGGCACCAGCGCGTCGGCGACGGTGTCGAGCACCGACCAGGGCTCGAGCATGTCCAGCACGATGCGGTCGACCTGCCCGGTGTGCTCGGCGAGGTCGGCGACGGTCAGTTCCCAGTTCGCCGGCCGGTGGCCGAAGAACCGTTCGACGTTGCGGACGGCGTGCTCGGCATGATCCTCGCGCACCTCGTAGGACAGCACCCGGCCTTCGCTGCCGACCGCCCGCAGCAGCGAGCAGGTCAGCGCGCCCGATCCGGCGCCGGCCTCGAGAACCGTTGCACCCGGGAAGATGTCGCCCCAGTGCACGATCTGCGCGGCGTCCTTCGGGTAGATCACCGCGGCCCCCCGCGGCATCGAGAGCACGTAGTCGGTGAGCAGCGGCCGCAACGCCAGGTAGGAGGTGCCGCCCGCGGAGGTGATGACGCTGCCCTCCGGCTGGCCGATCAGGCTGTCGTGCGCCAGTCCCCCGCGGTGCGTGTGGTAGGTCGCCCCCTCCTCCAGCACGACGGTGTACTTGCGGCCCTTGGAGTCGGTGAGCTGGACCCGGTCACCGGGTCCGAAATTGCGATTCACACATGCTTCTCTCTGCGGATGCCGCCCGGTGACGGCGGGGGAAGGTCGGTGGCCGGTGGTGCGGCGCGGTCCTGACGGCGCGCCCGCCGGCCGGTTGCCGTCACGATGTCGGCGCGGCTGAGCACTCCCGACGGCTGGCCGGTGGCGTCGATCAGGAGCAGGAAGGCAACGCCCACACTCCGCACACGGTCGGCCACCTCACCCGGGTCGTCGTCGGCCAGCACGATGGCCTCCGGCGGGACGGGGCGGGCAACCAGTGACGACGGTGCCCGCGGGCTGTCGACAACCAGGGCGCGGGCGGCCGGGATGTCCAGCAGCCCGGCGGACACGCCGTCCGTGCCGACGAGCAGGACGGAGCGGCGTTCGGCCGCCTCCAGGGCAAGCGACACCGGGACCTCAGCGGGTAGTTGCGCGATCGGACGGGCGAGTGAGGCCAGCGTGACGCCGGTCGGCCACCGGGCCGGCGCGCGACGGCCACGCTCGGCGGCCGCCCCGACAGCGACGAACGATGCCATGAGCACGGCGATACCGGCCGGCAGCAGCGCGTCGTATCCGTCACCGATCAGCAGTGCGACGGCCCAGCCGACGAGCAGCACCGCGATGAAATAACCGCCGATCACGGCCGCCGCGGTGCCACGTCGGCGGTTACCGGTGACCTGCCAGACCCCGGCGCGTAGCACCCGGCCGCCGTCGAGCGGCAGTGCCGGCAGCACGTTGAACAGCGCCACCAGCACGTTCGATAGCGACAGCAGGACAATCAACAGCCAGGGCACGGTGCCCGACTCGGTCAGCTGCGCGACCAGCCACGCAATCCCGGCGATCGCGCCCGACACGGCGGGGCCGGCCGCGGCGATGACCGCCTCCTCGCGCGGCGACCGCGGGACCCGTTCGAGCTCGGTCACGCCGCCGAGCAGGTACAGCCGCACGCCGGTGACGGTCACCCCCTGCAGCCGGGCGGCCAGGCAGTGTCCCAGCTCGTGGGCCAGCACGCTCGCACCGAGCAGGATGCCGAGGAGCACCGAGACGGCGACCGCCAGCCACGATGGGGTGCCGGGGATGACGTTCATGATCACCGGGACGCCGAGGGCGCCGATCACGATGACGGACAGCACCCAGGACGGCGCGACCGTCACCGGGACGCCGGCGATCCGCCCGACCGGCACCGCGCGCGCGCTCATGCGCCGGCGCACCCGGGCGGGCGAATCGCTGCTGGTCACCCTGCGAGGGTAGTGGCAGCGGGAGGCGTCACCCGGCTGTCGTGGGCCCGTGAGCGAGTGCAGCAGGGACACCGGTATGTCGGTTTCCGCCACTGTCGGGGTGCTGTCCTACCGTTGGCGACATGACCATCAGCACCGCCGCACCCGCGGTCGCCAGCGGGGCGCTCTTGCCGATGGACGGCTCAGCGGCGGTGCCGGTGGCCGGCTCAGGGGCCGTGCCGTTGGTGGGCGTGAACGCCGCGCCGGTGGCCGACGAGAGCGCGGTGCCGGTGGTCGGCGCGGGGGCGGTGGTCGAGGCGGTGCCGGTCGTCGCCGAGTCGGTACGTCCGCGCCGACGGCTGGCGTTGTCACCGTCACGGGCCGGTGACTTCAAGACGTGCCCGCTGCTGTACCGGTACCGCGCTGTGGACCGCCTGCCGGAGCCGCCGAGCGCGCCGGCGGTCCGCGGGACGCTGGTGCACAGCGTCCTGGAGCAGATGTTCGGCCGGCCCGCCGTCGACCGGACGCCGGAGCAGACCGTCGCACAGGTGCTGCCGACCTGGCAGTCGATGACCGCCGGGTACCCGGAGCTGGCCGGGGTGGTGGACGACGACGAGTTGACGTCCTGGTTGGCATCCGCGGAAGAGTTGGTCCGCACGTACTTCCGGCTGGAGAACCCGGCCAACTTCGACCCAGAGTCGTGCGAGCTGGCGATCGAGATCGACATCGAGGGGTCGGTCCCGCTGCGCGGCTTTGTCGACCGGATCGACGTCGCGCCGACCGGCGAGCTGCGGGTCGTCGACTACAAGACCGGTCGCCCACCCGGTCCGGACTTCGAGGCCGGCGCGCTGTACCAGCTGAAGTTCTACGCGCTGATGATCTACCGACTGCGCGGCGTGGTGCCCACCCAACTGAAGCTGATCTACCTCACCGACGGGTTGACCCTGCAGTACGCGCCGTCGGAGGCCGAGCTGCTGCGCTTCGAGGTCGGCGTCGCCGCGCTCTGGTCCGCCATCACCACCGCCCTGCAAACCGGGGACTTCCCGGCGCGGCGCAGCGCGATGTGCCAGTGGTGCGCGCATCAGGCGCTGTGCCCCGAGTTCGGCGGAACACCACCGCCGTACCCGGGTCCGCCGTCAGCCGACGGCGAGCACGGTGATGCGCCCGCGCCGGTCGCAACGCCAGGTGTCGCCTCCGCTGATTGAGCGGTCGTAGACGCCGTTGAATCAGAGCCGGGCGGTCACAGCCGGTCGATCAGAGCCGGCAGGAACGGATGTCTGAAGCCAGGATCGCCTTGGCGCCGAGCTCGGCCAGCGCGTCCATCACCGGGTTGACCTCGTTGCGTCGGACCATCGCCCGCACGGCACGCCAGTTCGGGTCCGCCAGCGGCGCCACGGTCGGCGACTCCAGGCCCGGGGTGATCGTGGTGGCCCGGTCCAGCAGGTCGACCGGGCAGTCGTAGTCGAGCATCAGGTATTGCTGCGCGAACACGACACCTTGCAACCGGCTGCACAGCTGACGCGCGGCCGCGGACACCCGGACGCCGCGCCGGCTGAGCAGGACGGCTTCGGACTCGCAGATCACGTCACCGAAAGCCACCAACCCGTGTTGGCGCAATGAGCGGCCGGAATCCACGACGTCGGCGATCGCGTCGGCGAGGCCCAGCTGCACTGAGATCTCCACCGCCCCGTCCAGCCGGATCACCTCCGCGTCGATGCCGTGATCGGCGAGGTCCTTGCGGGCGAGGTTCGGGTACGACGTGGCGACCCGCTTGCCGGCGAGGTCGGCGATGTGCCAGTCGTGCTCTGAGGGCCCGGCGTACCGGAACGTCGAGTAACCGAACCCGAGGCCGATCAGCTCGTCCACCGGGGCGCCGGAATCCGCGGCGAGGTCGCGCCCGGTGATGCCGAGGTCCAACTCACCGGACCCCACGTAGACGGCGATATCTTTGGGGCGCAGGAAGAAGAACTCGACGTCGTTCGCGATGTCGAGCACGGTGAGGTCGCGCGACTCGTGGCGTTGGCGGTAGCCGGCCTCGCGCAGCATTGCCGCGGACGGTTCACTCAACGTGCCCTTGTTGGGCACGGCAACTCTCAACATCGTCACTCCTTGTCGGGCGCCCACACGGTGCGGGCGGGCGGTGGTGCTTGCTGGTGCTGGTGGTTTCCGGTGGGTGTGGCGGCCGGGTTTCCCGGGCTCGCGGCGCGGTCCGGCTCGGCGATCGAGCGGTCCGGCGCGAAGGCATTGCGACGCCGAGGCCGGCCGGCTACTGCCGAGGACTGCGCGCACGGCCGCACGTGCGCCCCGACCCAGCCGTCGTCGCGGTCAGCAGACGGGACGAGCTCCGCGCGATCACAGATGTCGGTAGACCTGCTCCAACGTGATGCCACGGCCGATCATGATCACCTGAGCCCGGTAGAGCAGTTGCGAGATCTCGAGGGCGAGGCTGTCGTCGTCCTCGTGCTCGGCGGCCAGCCACACTTCGCCGGCCTCCTCGAGGAGCTTCTTGCCCTGCGCATGGACGCCCGCGTCCAGGGCCTCGACGGTGCCGGAACCCGCCGGGCGCTCGGCGGCGCGATCGGTGAGTTCCGCGAACAGGGCGTCGAACGTCTTCACGGGGTCCGATTCTCTCAGAGCCGACGGGCTGTCCGTGCCGCCCGCATCTGCACGGGCCCATTCGCTCGCCAGAGCAATTGAATGACCCACGGTTGGCGTGGCGAGGCGGGTCCCTGAGGTATCTCGGCACGGTGCCAACTGGCGGACCGCCCCACACGTTTCCGTGGAAACGTCTCCGGCCTGGGGGCGCCCCGACTGTGAGTGATTTGCGCACGGCCGGCCCACCCAGGTGGCACCCGCACCCATGGCACCCTCAGACGAACAGTCCGCCGGAGCAGGAGGAGGAACGTGCCAGGCAGCGACGTCGAACGCCCTCACGACGACGACGGTGATCCGACGCCGGACGAGCGCCCCGACCTTGCCGAGCGCAACGTCGCAAGGCGCGACGGCGGCAATGACGGCGGCGTCCTGCGCCGACTGGTGCGCCGCTCCGGCACGGGCGCCGCGGTACTCGAGATCATCGGTCTCGTCCTCATCGCCGCCGCTTTCCTGCTCCCGTGGGGGCTCGTCACCGGCACCGCCGCGCTGGTGGCGGTCGCCCTGCTCGCGATCGGCGCGGTGCTCGCCGTTCGGGCGACGTTCTGGTCCCGCCTGGCGAACTCGAGGGAACCGCTCGAGGGTGGGGCGGTCGGCGTCGTCGGTCCCGTGAAGGCGCTGTCCCCCACGCGCCCGGGAGCGCCGCTGCGCCGGAAGCTCACTGCGACGGTGGTCCCGATTGCCGTGCGAGGTGGCCCGCAGCCGGGCGGAGGCGCCCTGCTCGTCCATGCGCGGTCGGACGGCATCGCGCTGGCAGAAGGTGACGACATCGAGGTGTGGCGCGCCGCGCGCACCGGCCCGCAAGCACTTCCCGCCGAGGGTCAGAAGCCGGTCTCGGGGCGCTTCATCCTGCGCAGGGATGCGGACGGAGTCGTCTTCTACGCCACCAGCCGACTCACCGACGTTCTCTGACGGCCACCCGGCGGGCACGGCCACCCGGCGGGCACGGCCACCCGGCGGGCGCGGCCACCCGGCGGGCACGGCCCGGCGGGCGCGGCCGGGAGACCGACGCGTGCGTTCGGCTGACCGGCGGGTGCAGCCGCTCGGCCCGCCCGGCCCGGCCGACCGCCGGCAACGTCAGATCAGCTTGGCGGCCCGCCGCCGTGCCTTCGCAGCCGCTGCGGCTGCCGGCGCCGGTGTCTTCACAGCGGTCGCCCGGGCCGCCGGCGCCTTCTTGGTCGTGCCATTCGCGGTGACGTTCGCGCCGGCCCGCGCACGCCCGTTCACCGCAGTGCCGTTCGCGCCAGCACCGTTGGCACCCGAGCCGTTCCTGGCGACCCCGTTCGCGCCACCACCGCTCGCGCCACCACCGTTGCCCGCAGCCCGCTTCGGCCCCGCCCCGTTGACCGGCGACGAACCGGCCGCCGACGAACCCGCGGTGATCGCTCGCGTTCCCCGCCCCGCCAACACCGGCGTCAGGAACTGGCCGGTGTATGAGTCGGGGTTCGCGGCGATCTGCTCCGGTGTGCCCTGAGCGATCACCCGGCCACCGCCGGAACCGCCCTCCGGTCCCATGTCGATCACGTGGTCCGCGGTCTTGATCACGTCGAGGTTGTGCTCGATCACGATCACGGTGTTTCCCTTGTCCACCAAGCCGTTCACCACGCCGAGCAGCTTCTCCACGTCAGCGAAGTGCAGCCCGGTGGTCGGCTCGTCAAGCACATACACCGTGCGGCCGGTCGAACGCTTCTGCAGTTCCGACGCTAGCTTCACCCGCTGCGCCTCGCCGCCCGACAGGGTCGGTGCGGGCTGCCCGAGGCGGACGTAGCCGAGCCCGACCTCGACCAGCGTCTTGAGGTGTCGGTGGATCGGGCCGATCGCCTCGAAGAATTCGGCCGCCTCCTCGATCGTGGTGTCCAGCACCTCGGCGATGTTCTTGCCCTTGTAGTGCACCTCGAGCGTCTCGCGGTTGAACCGGGCGCCCTTGCACACCTCGCACGGCACGTAGATGTCCGGCAGGAAGTTCATCTCGATCTTCAGCGTGCCGTCACCGGCGCACGCCTCGCAGCGCCCACCCTTGACGTTGAACGAGAACCGGCCCTGCTGGTACCCGCGCACCTTCGCCTCGGTGGTGGAGGCGAACAGCTTGCGGACATGGTCGAACACGCCGGTGTAGGTCGCCGGGTTGGACCGCGGGGTGCGGCCGATCGGCGACTGGTCGACGCCGACCACCTTGTCGACCTCGTCCACACCGGTCACCCGGGTGTGCCGGCCGGGGACCAGCCGGGCACCGTTGATCCGGTTCGCCAGCACCGCGTGCAGGATGTCGTTGACCAGCGTCGACTTGCCGGAGCCGGAGACACCGGTCACCGCAATGAGTGTGCCGAGCGGGAAGTCGACGGTCAGGTCACGCAGGTTGTTCTCCCGGGCACCGACGACGGTCAGCTTCCGGCGCTTGTTCACCGGCCGCCGCACCATCGGGACCGCAATCTCCCGCCGGCCGGAGATGAACGCGCCGGTGACCGACTCCGGTGCCGCCTCCAGTTCCTCGACGGTGCCGGAGACCACGACCTTGCCGCCGTGCTCCCCGGCCCCCGGCCCGATGTCGACGACCCAGTCAGCGGTCCGGATCGTCTCCTCGTCGTGCTCGACGACGATCAACGTGTTGCCGAGATCCCTGAGTCTGGTGAGGGTCTGGATCAGCCGGTGGTTGTCCCGCTGGTGCAGGCCGATGGACGGCTCGTCCAGCACGTACAGCACGCCGACCAGCCCGGACCCGATCTGGGTGGCCAACCGGATGCGTTGCGCCTCGCCGCCGGACAGCGTGCCGGCGGGACGGTTCAGCGACAGGTAGTCGAGCCCGACGTCCAGCAGGAACCCGAGCCTGGCGTCGACCTCCTTGAGCACCCGTTCGGCGATCATCCGGTCCCGGTCGGACAGGATCAGTCCGGGGAAGAAGGCGGCCGCGTCCTTGATCGACATCGCCGACAGCTCGGCGATGTTCTGCCGACCCAACTCCGCGTGCTCGATCGTCACGGCCAGGATCTCCGGCTTCAGCCGGGTGCCGTGACAGACCGGGCACGGCACCTCCCGCATGTAGCCCTCGTACTTCTCGCGGGCGAAATCCGAGTCGGTCTGCGCGGCTCGCCGCTCGAGATACGGGATAACGCCCTCGAACTCGGCGTAGTACGACCGCTGCCGGTTGTACCGGTTCCGGTAGGTGACGTGCACCTGCTCGTCGACGCCGTGCAGCACCGCCTTGCGCACGTGCGGCGGCAGCCGGTCCCACGCGGTGTCCATCGAGAAACCCATCACCTCGGCGAGGCCCTGCAGCAGCCGGGTGAAGTACTCGCTGGTCGTACCGGCCGACCATGGGTGGATCGCGCCGCCGCCCAGCGACTGCGACCCGTCCGGGACGACGAGCTCGGCGTCGACCTCCTTGCGGGTGCCCAGGCCGGTGCACTCCGGGCACGCGCCGAACGGCGAGTTGAACGAGAACGACCGCGGCTCCAGCTCGTCCAGCGCCAGCGGGTGGTCATTCGGGCAGGCCAGCCGCTCGGAGTACCGACGCTCGCGCAGCGGGTCGTCGTCGGGCAGGTCGACGAAATCAAGGATGACGACGCCGTCGGCCAGACCCAGGCCGGTCTCTACCGAGTCGGTGATGCGCTGCTTGGCCGACTCCCGGTTCACCAGGCGGTCGACCACCACCTCGATGGAGTGCTTCTCCTGCTTCTTGAGCTTGGGGGTCTCGGTCAGCTGGTGGACGACCCCATCGATTCGGACGCGCGAGTAGCCCTTCGCCTGCAGATCCGACAACAGGTCGACGTACTCGCCCTTGCGCTCGCGGATCACCGGGGCCAGCACCTGGAACCGGGTGCCCTCGGGCATCTCCAGGACGCGGTCGACGATCTGCTGCGGCGTCTGCTTGGAGATCGGCTCACCGCACACGGGACAGTGCGGGTGCCCGATCCGCGCAAACAGCAACCGGAGGTAGTCGTAGATCTCGGTGATCGTGCCGACGGTGGACCGCGGGTTGCGCGAGGTGGACTTCTGGTCGATGGAGACGGCCGGCGACAGCCCCTCGATGAAATCCACGTCCGGCTTGTCCATCTGCCCGAGGAACTGCCGGGCGTAGGACGACAACGATTCGACGTAGCGGCGCTGGCCCTCCGCGAAGATGGTGTCGAACGCGAGCGAGGACTTCCCGGAGCCCGACAGACCGGTGAAGACCACCAGGGAGTCGCGCGGCAGGGTGATGTCGACGTTCCGCAAATTGTGCTCGCGGGCGCCCCGCACGATCAGGTGGTCAGTCACGGTGAACCATGCTAGGCGCGACGTCCGACAGCCCCTCATTCCGCTGATCAGGGCACTGCGGCAAGGATGACGGCATGACGACGAGCAACACAGGCCCCCTCCGGTGGGCGCTGGCCGGGTACGGCGCCGGCGGCCGAACCTTCCACCGCCCGCTGATCACCTCGACCGGCGGACTGGACCTGGTGGCGGTGATGACCGGCAACCCGGACCGCCAGTCACAGGTGCGTGACGACGTCCCCGGCGCCACCCCGGTCGGGTCGCTGACCGAACTGTGGGCACTCGATGTGCAGGGGGTGACCATCACCACGCCGAGCGGCACGCACGCCGCCCTCGCCCACGAGGCGCTCGATCTCGGATTGCACGTGGTGGTGGACAAGCCGTTCGCGCTGACCGCGGCCGACGCGCAGGCGCTGGTGGAGCACGCCGACGCCGCGGGCCGGGTGCTCGTCCCGTACCAGAACCGTCGATGGGACAGCGACTTCCTGACGCTGCGGGCGCTGATCGACGCCGGCGAGCTCGGCGAGGTGCACCGGTTCACCTCGCGGATCGACCGCTTCCGGCCGGTCAAGGGCAGCTGGCACGGCGGCACCGCCGAGCAGGGCGGCGGCACCCTGCTCGACCTCGGTCCGCACCTGGTCGACCAGGCACTGACCCTCTTCGGGCCGGTCGACACGGTCCACGCCGAACTGCGCACCATCCGACCGGGCGCACAGGCCGAGGACGACGTCGAACTGCACCTGCATCACGCGCGCGGTGTGTACTCCACGCTGGCCGCGGGGATGGCGTCCGCCGCACCGGGGCCCCGGCTGCACGCCAACGGGTCGCGCGGGGGGTTCGTCATCGACGGGTTCGACGTCCAGGAGGAGCAACTCAAGGCCGGCGACTCCCCCGCGACCCTGGGCGAGGCATGGGGCCGGGAACCCGAATCGGCGTGGGGCACCCTCTATGCCGGTGACACCTGGCGGCGGGTGGGCAGCGAGCGGGGTAGGTGGGACACCTTCTACCCGGCCGTAGCGGGCGCGATCAGTGACGGCAGCGCCCCGCCGGTCGACGCCCGGGATGCCGTCGCGACCGCCCACGTCCTGGATGCCGCAAGGGAATCGGCTGCGACCGGGTCGGTGGTCCGCCTGGCGTGACGCCGCCCGTCGGCATCCCGGACGGCGGCAGCCGGGCATTGCAGACCGGCCGATGACCGGCCAGGGTGGGGGCACAGCCGCCGAGCCCGGTGGGAAGGACGAAGCGTGGAACCCGCGTCGCTCGCACCCGGGAAGGATCGGGACCGTCCGCACCGCCTGGTCGCGGACCGGTACCGCCCGGAGTGGCTGATCGGCCGGGGCGCCACCGGCACCGTGTGGGCGGCGCACGACGAGTTGCTGCGCCGCCGGGTCGCGCTGAAGAAGATCGACATCCCGCGGGACGTCACGCCGGCCGTCGCCGAGGACCTCCGCCGGCGGACGCTGCGCGAGGCGCGGGCGGTAGCTGCCCTGTCCAGCCATCACGTCGTGACGCTGTACGACATCGTCGAGGCCAGCGACACCGGGCCGGTGCTGGTCCTGGAGTATGTCGACGGCTCGGCGTTGTCCCAGATCCTGGCCGACCACGGTCCGCTGGCGCCGGGAGTTGCCGCGACCGTCGGGGTGGCGGTGGCGACGGCACTGATCGAGGCGCACGCCCTGGGCATCATCCACCGGGACGTCAAACCGTCGAACATCCTCATCACCAAACAGGGTTTGGTGAAGCTCAGCGACTTCGGGATCGCCCGGCGGGGCTCGGAGAGCTCGCTCACCTCACCGAAGGTCGTGCTCGGCTCCCCCGCCTATCTTGCGCCGGAGGTCGCGACCCGCCAGCCCGCCGGACCGGCGTCGGACGCCTGGGGCCTGGGTGCCACCCTGTTCACCTGCGTCGAGGGTCACCCACCGTTCGACAGCGGGACCGCGATCGCCACCGTGGCCGCCGTCGTCAACGACCCCGTCCCGCCGCCCGTCCATGCCGGCGCCCTGCGACCGGCGATCACCGGTCTGCTGGTCAAATCACCGCAGCTCCGGATGACGCTGGACCGGGCCGTGGACATCTTGCGGAACGTCGCTACCGACCCGTCGGGCATGGACACCGGCCTTGGCCGGTACGTGCTCCCGACCGAGCAACCCGGCGGTGCAAAATCATGAAATGACCAGCCCGCACAAGGACATCCGTGCTGCCATCGATGAGCTGACCGACGCCTCCGACCGGCTGGACGGCGCCCTGGCCGGCGTGGTCGAGCACGACGGCGCCGATGCCTTCGCCGCGCCCTCGCGGCTGCCCGGCTGGACGGTCGGGCACGTCGTCACCCACCTCGCGCGCAACGCGGACGGCCTGCGGCGGGTGCTGGCCGGCGCGATGGTCGGCGAGCAGTTGCAGCCCTACGCCTCACCACAGGCCCGCAACGACGACATCGAGAGCGGCGCGCTCCGGACGACCGACGCGATCCTGGTCGACCTCCGCGTCGCGTCCGCGCGACTGGCGGAGACCATCGACGCGGTGCCACCGCACATCTGGTCCGCCACCGTCGATCTCGGCCGCGGCGGCCCGACCACGGCCGATGTCGTGCTGGCCACCCGGCTCGCCGAGGTCGAGGTACACCACCACGACCTCGGCACCGACCCGGGCCTGGCCCTGCTCACCGACCATCAGGCTGCGGCCCTGCTCGCCGCCATGATCCGGTCGTACGTGCGCACCCGCGGGGTCCGCGGCTTCGTCCTGCGTCCCGACGGCGGCACCCCGATCAGGCTCGGGGAAGCCGACGACGGGACCGAACCGCCGACCGTCACCGGCCCCGCCGTCGCGCTGGTCGGGTGGCTGAGCGGCCGGACGGACGGCGCAGGGTTGCGCAGCGACGGAGACCTTCCCACGCTCCCGGTGTGGTGAGGCGCCGCCGCCGGGAATAGCGTTCGTCCATGAGCAGCAGCGCACCTCACGACTACTCCGGCCACGTCGAACCGCAGGGCGCCCCGGCGACGCGGACGTTGCGGGACCTGACGATCAGCAAAATGTCCGTCGGGCCAATGGACAACAATGCGTACCTGTTGACGTGCACGGCAACCGGTGAGGCGGTGCTGATCGACGCCGCCGCCGACGACGATCGGTTGCTCGACCTGATCGGCCAGGACCGTCCGCTGCGGGCCGTGGTCACCACTCACTCGCACCGCGACCATTGGCAGGCACTGTCCCGGGTGAAAGCGGTGACCGGAGCCGACACCTACGCCGGTACCGACGACGCGGATGCCATCCCGGTGCCCACCAACGCCCGCCTCGGCCACGGCGACTCGGTGCCGGTGGGCGACTGCACGCTCGAGGTGATCGCCCTGCGCGGGCACACCCCCGGCTCCGTTGCGCTGCTCTACCGCGATCCGAACGGTCGCCCGCACCTTTTCACCGGCGACTCCCTGTTCCCCGGTGGCCCGGGCAAAACCGCCGGCGCACAGAACTTCTCGTCCCTGATGGACGACCTGGAGACGCGGGTGTTCGGCGAACTGCCGGACGACACCTGGGTGTATCCGGGACACGGTGACGACACCACCCTCGGCGCCGAACGGCCACATCTCGCGGAGTGGCGGGCCCGCGGTTGGTGACCGTGAGCCCGCCCGCCGCCGCTGCTCCCAGCGCCGTCAGTCGGCGATGCCGATTGGCTCCCTCGCCGGCTGCGGTGAACCGTCCAGCGACGAGGTGATGTCGACCCGAGCCGGTGCGGTGCCAATTCGCCGCAGCCCGACGAAGGCGGCGAGCCCGCCGAGCGCGACCAGCCCCGCGGCCAGCAGCAGGCCGGTCTGGTACCCGCCGAGGAAGGCATCGGTCGGCGTCGATCCCTGGGCCAGCAGGCTCGCCTGTCGGGCGGTCAGCACCGCGCCGATGACGGTGATGCCCAGCAGCCCGGAGACTTCACGGGAGGCGTTGAAGATGCCCGAGGCCACACCCGCCTCGGCGCGGGGCATGGCGTCCAGCACGCTCGAGGTCAATGGCACTGTCAGGCCACCGCCGATGCCGATGACGGCGAAGCTCGGCATCAGCGAGAAGAACCCGGCGTCCGCGCCGAGCAGGCTGACCGACGCGATGCCGGCGGCCATCAGCAGCATGGCCACCGCGACCACCCGGTAGGCGCCCAGCCGGTGCGAAACCCGTTCCGACACAATCGCTCCGGCGGCCATCAGCAGGGCCATCGGGACGAAGGCCGCACCTGCCTCGGTGGGCGAGAAGCCCAGCACGCCCTGCAGGTACAGCGAGGTGAAGAAGTAGATCCCGAACAGGCCGAAGCCCCACATCATCAGGGCGATCAGGCCGCCGCTGAACACCCGGGTACGGAACAGCGACATCTTCACCATCGGCTCGCCGACCCGGCTCGACCCCAGGTCGAGCTCGATCCGGACGAACACGATGCCCAGCGCCAGCGCGACCGCGAACGACCCGAGGATCACCGGCGACGTCCAGCCGCGGTCGGACCCCTCGATGAGCGCAAAGGTGAGGGCGAAGAGTGCGGCGGCCGAGGTGACGATGCCGGGGACGTCCAGCCGGCGCGGGCCGGTGTCCTGCGACGACTCGCGGATGACGACGGCGGCCAGGGCCAGCGTGCCCAGCCCGACGGGGATGTTGATGAAGAAGATCCAACCCCAGCTGAGGTACTCGCTGAGCACGCCGCCCAGCAACGGGCCGACAGCCAGGGCGAGCGCGCCGACGGCACTCCACACGCCGACCGCCGCGGCCCGCCGCCGGCCCTCCGGGAACGTCGCGGAGATGATGGCCAGTGTCGTCGGCGTCACGAGCGCGGCCCCGAGTCCTTGCACGGCCCGGCTGATCACCAAGACGTCCACCGATGAGGCGAAGCCGGCCACCAGCGACGCGCCGGTGAAGATGGAC